>FLOH01001076.1_pt1 | contig 45407 bp, 49 predicted proteins | sample 756751 | NCBI WGS metagenome assembly FLOH01 (sample SAMEA4026879, study PRJEB14308) | marine metagenome | biome: coastal water; material: water | depth 74 m | reverse complement strand
TTCCCCTCCTTTTCAAGGAGGGGGTAGGGGTGGTTATAAGATAGTTCCGATATTCCAGATTCTACATTCAATATTCAACATTTTAGATTTTATATTTTTTATTCTAGATTCCCTTCGACTCTCTCTGCTCGCTCCTTTCAACAATGCTCAGGGTCTATGACAAGACCTTCGGCTGTATACCGCCTACTGTATACTGCATACTTTTGTTATAATGCACCCATATGAAATTCCTTCGATCAGATCATCACAACATGCGTGTTATTCACTGGATTGTATTTGTGATTGCACTTTGGATCATCTTAGTTCCTTTCATCGGTGATGATATTTTAATGCTCGTTTTAGGAGAATCAGTTTTTTCAAAAATCAATATTATCGATCTTTTGAAATGGGACGATCTATTCCTTGGATTGGGGATCTGTTTATTAGCGCTTCTGGCAGTAACAACAGAACAATTATCAAAAAAGAACCCAGGGCTCAAGGCCATGCACTATCTACAATTAATTCTAGGAATCTGGATTGCAATAGCTCCATTCGCAATCACACTCGATCTAACAAGCTTCGCCTGGTCTCATTTCGTCAGCGGAGTATTGATAGCAACCTTCGCACTATTACAAATTCGATACGAGGAGTAGATCACCTAATCCCCATCTCGAATCCCGAAGGGTGAGAGATCTTCTCAATTTCGATCGAATCTTATCAAAAGGCAACCACCCCTATCCCCTCCTTCGGAAGGAGGGGGACTTAGATCGAATCTCGCCCCTCTAAACCCTTTACCCCTTTTCAACCTTCCTCCCTATGCCCTCAGTCCGCGATATCAAACAACTTTCAGAAAAAAAACTATTTGCACTTGAAAAACGTGCGCAAGATATTCGTGTTGATCTTTTAAAAATGCTTGAACATGCTGGAAGTGGACACTCGGCTGGGCCTCTTGGTTTAGCCGATATTTTTACAGCACTTTATTTTCATATTTTAGTCCACGATCCAAAAAAACCAAACTGGAAAGATCGTGATCGTCTAATTCTTTCATGTGGCCACGTAGCTCCGATTCGATATACAGCAATGGCTCACGCCGGCTACTTTCCAAAAAAAGAATTAATGACTTTGCGACAATTTGGGTCTCGACTGCAAGGTCATCCTGAAATGACCTATCTACCTGGACTGGAAAATACATCTGGACCGCTAGGTGACGGGTCACCGCAAGCAGCCGGTCTTGCTTACATCGCAAAACAAGAAAAATTACCATGGCATACATACTGCGTAATGTCAGACGGTGAACTTCAGGCTGGAATCACATGGGAGGCAGCTCTTTTTGCAGGACGAAACAGATTACATAATCTTACTTGGATCATTGATCGGAATAATATCCAGATCGATGGCTATACTGAAGATATAATGCCACTTGAACCACTAGTTGATAAATTCGAAGCATTTAACTTTCACGTTATCGAAGTAGACGGGCACAACATCCGTGAAATTATAGACGCATGTGCCTATGCTCAGTCAATCTTTGAACAGCCATGTGTAATCATCGCGCACACAACTCCAGGCAAAGGCGTCGACTTCATGGAATTTGAACCAATCTGGCACGGCAAACCACCAAAAGACAAAGCCGAACTTAGCCGAGCCCTAAAAGCCCTCCGAACACTAAACGGAAAAATCGAAGCTGGAGAATAATAGTGAATAACCCCCTCCAACTCCCCCTTCGTAAGGGGGAGGGGCTAGAATCTAGACTCCCCCTCCTTCCGAAGGAGGGGATAGGGGAGGTTCTCGTTATTCGATCGCATTCGATCAAACCCTCTCAACCCTCTACCCCCTTTTCACCTTTTAAACCCCTTCTCCATATGACTCTTACACCACGAAAAAAGAACCTTGCGATCCTTGCGATCATAATCGTTATTCTGTTTTTAGGAAGCCTACTTTTGAATTCAATGGATGACACAACTGGATCTTTTTCACAGACAGATCGATCTGCATCAAGCGTGTCATTTGGCGGAGACATGATGATCGCAGAAACTGAATCCGCGATGTATGTTGACGACAATGCCTATGACATTTCTCAATCGGAGCAATATGTTATAAAAACTGGTTTTCTCGATATAACTGTAGAAGACATTGACACTACCGCCGATGAACTCACAAACATTGCAAGAACATACGGAGGCACTGTCACTGATCGATATACCTATACCCGTGGAGACAACTCCTACGGCACAGTGGACCTGAAAGTATCTGAAGATAATTTTGATCAAGCAATGGTATCCATTAAAGAATTAGCTCAAACAGTTAATTCTGAGAATGTCAGCGCAGACGATGTGACCGAGCAAGTTATTGATATTCAAGCTAGGCTTACAAATTCTATAGCCGAGGAAGCTGCTTACGTAAGTATCTTAAACCAAGCAACGAGCGTTGAAGATATTCTAAATACTCAATATTACCTTTCAAATGTTCGTGAGGAAATTGAACGATATGAGGCTCAGCTTAAATATTACGAAAGTCGCACAAGCTACTCGACTATCACAGTTGAACTAACTGAAACTACATCAATAGTTCTCGGATCTGACGCATTCCAACCTTGGCAGGCAATTAAAGACTCTGTACAAACCGTTGTAAGACTATTCCAAGGGTTAATACTCGGAATCATAGAATTAATCGTTGTCGGTGGAGCAGTAATCATCCCAATTTTAATCTTGTTCTTCGGAGGCCGATGGGTCTATCGAAAGTACAAGAAATAAACTATGTTAATTAGGAGCTGGAAAAATAAAAATACTCTAAAGCACATACCTACTCGCAATGGTTATGGTGAAGCTTTAGTCGAACTGGGAAAAATAAATAAGAGCATCTATGTTCTTTCGGCTGATCTAACTGAATCAACACGAGTCGAGGGATTTAAAAATGCATTCCCAGATCGATTTGTGCAAATGGGAGTATCAGAACAATCATTGGCTGCTATTGGAGCGGGAATGGCTCTGGCTGGGAAGACTGTATTTATCTCAAGCTATGCCGCATTCTCACCTGGGCGCAACTGGGAGCAGATTAGAACAACTGGGTGCTTGCAGAAGATGAATTTGAAAATAGGAGGAGCCCACGCAGGAGTTACAGTTGGACCAGATGGAGCAACCCACCAAATGACAGAGGATATTGCTTTGATGAGAGTATTGCCGGAGATGACAGTATTAGTTCCATGTGACGCAAACGAAACTCGCAAGGCGACTATCGCGGCGGCAAAGAAAAAGGGTCCGGTATACATCAGATTTGCACGTGCGAAAAGCCCGGTATTCACGACTCCATCATCAAAATTCGAAATTGGAAAAGCAGAAGTACTTCTCAAAGGATCTGACGTGGCAATCATCGGTTGTGGCCCAATTTTATATGAATGTTTACTAGCTGCCGACCAACTTTCAAAGCTAGGAATCAAAGCTCAAGTCATAAACAACGCAAGCGTTAAGCCAATGGATGAAAAAACAATAATCAAAGCTGCGAAAGAATGTGGTTGTATTGTAACGGCAGAAGAAGCGCAAGCTGCCGGAGGAATGGGATCAGCCGTAGCAGAACTTTTGAGTGAGGCTCACCCAGTTCCAATCGAACGCATCGGACTACAAGACGAATTCGGACAATCAGGAACACCAGACGAACTTCTCGAGCATTACAAACTTACAGCACCATGGATCGTGAAAGCGGCGCAGAAGGTTATAAAGAAGAAACAGTAGGCAGCATGCAGTATGCAGTAGGCAGTTTAAAAAATAATAAGACCTATGGGTCCTAAAAGTCCTATGGGTCTTTTTTATTTACAAACAAAGAACTCTGCGCGCGCAGAGTTCGAGACGAATATAGGTCTACCCTTTCCATAGCTGTTCACTCATGAGTCCGACCAACCCCTCTGTGATGATCAAAACGAATGAACATTCACTACCAAGAACTAAGCACTCAAATGGAATGCATCGAGTTGGAGCTCGCTCCGATGACATTGGCCTCATCTTTCTAATCAGATCAGAACCCATGTGAAACTCCCTTTTCCTCTCCCCATGCAAGAATATGAGCCTCAGCCAAGCAGATCCCCTTACCTGATCAGGATAGGCGACCCTTCCCCCATCCTGATCCTCAAGCCACAGCAACCTTGTATAACTAGCGTTCGACATGATTGGACCTCCTCGGTTGTGAAATCACTAATCATCAATTTACTACAATCTTACTCAACGGTCAAAACAACAACGCCCCATACTATGTCGAGTACGGGGCGTAAGCGAGAGGAGCGTGTTTAGCTCGACTCTCAACAACTAATACTTGAAAACAGTCGCTAATGGCATATTGCTATGCGCAAGTCGAATAACGGCATAACATTCACCATTCTTGAGGTGCAAAGATCGGTCATGCAATCGTGGATACTCTGTGGTCTGCTTTTGCAAGTCAAAACCTTCAATGCTGGGATCAAACACGATCTTTGACATGAGGGGGCCATCAAGGAAGATCGCATCCCCTTTTTCCAGAACTTCAACGATGCCATCCAAGCTATAAATACTCCGACCATGACTACTCGAAACGCCATAGCTATCGCACACAAACTCCAACATTACTGACCTCCTAGTGAATTGCTTCTGTCGATCAAATTCGATAGTTCATATTAATCAAAAAAGCCCATTTTGTCAACGAAACAAAGTTGAACTTATAAGGGTTCGGCCTTGGGGCTAAAACCTTGATTTTATTACATATTCTGCTATTATCACGAACGTATGAGACTAAACAAATACATTGCTGATTCTGGATTTTGCTCTCGGCGGAAAGCCGATACGCTTATTGAGGATGGACGCGTTAAAATTGATAATAAGCCGGCAGAGATGGGGCAACAGGTTGAGGAAGGACAAAAGGTGTTTATTGATGATGAACTTGTCAGACCTCGGTCTGGTGATGTCTTTATTGCATTTCACAAACCCTACGGTGTGATTTGCACTGCCGATGAAGATGCTGATAATACGGTTTTTGATTACATTGATTCTGAGGAACGTTTGATATACGTCGGACGAATTGATGTTGAATCTACTGGATTATTGCTTCTGACAAATAATGGAAATATTGCAAATAAAATTTCAAGTCCAGAATTTCAGCATGAGAAAGAGTATGTTGTCACAGTGAACAAAGAAATGACCCGAAAATTTCTTGATGCCATGAAAAATGGAGTTTTGATCGATGGGCGCCTCACAAACCCAGCACCGGTGAAAAGAATGGGAGATAAGAAATTCAAAATCATTCTTACAGAGGGTCGTAACAGACAAATCCGAAGAATGTGTCGAAAACTTGGATACGAAGTCGCAACTTTAAAACGAATTCGTGTCATGAATGTTAAACTCGGAGACCTAGGCCCAGGTAATTATCGACCGCTCACAAAAACAGAACGGAGAGAACTATTATCAAGTTTAAAATAAAAAAATCCCCAGTTTCAACCTTCTGTCCTCGTCGACCTATCGGCCTCGCTCAGGATGGATTGTGTTGACGGGGATTTTTTTTATTTTTTCCAAATTTCGATCGAATTAAATTGATACATAATCCTGTCCTCGACTCTAAAGGATGAGGCACAGCTCGGATTCGAAGAGAGGTACGAAGAGAGTCGGAGCCAAGCAGAGCCTGGTCCGGCTACGACAGAGATCTGCTAAATCTAACGTATCACAAATATTCTAATATATTTTTAGCGGATCTAATCAAATCAGGCTATAATACCGTCACTTAAACAAACATTATGAATTTCTGGATTTGGTTTCTAATTTTTTGGATTATCGCAGTAACTGCTGGCGCTGCCGGAATCTCCGCCGCACCTTGGGTGCCAACAAGAAAGAGAGAAAAAAAACTTCTTGAAAAAGAATTAAAAATTGAGTCTGGTCATATTGTCTACGATCTAGGATGTGGAACTGGAACAATCTTAATCGCTTTGGCAAAAAAGTATCCCTACGCTCACTTTATCGGATGTGAAATATCAGCTCTTCCCTACCTAATCGCAAAAATTCGATCAACCAGATATAAAAATATAGAAATTCGATATAAGAACCTGTTCAAGCAACCCATTAATGATGCAAATTTTGTAATTACTTATTTACTAACAAAGGCATACAAAAAATTACACAAAAAACTTAAAGCAGAGCTCAAACCAGAGGCTCAAGTAATAATCGAAGGTTGGGCGCTCGATGAAATCAAACCACGAAAAGTTCTAAGAACAGACAAAGCACTCCCTTTCTATGTTTACCAAGGATCAGATTTTCGATGAAAACTAAAATCAATACCATCGGAACTAAATAATAACCTCCCCTACCCCCTCCTTCAAAAGGAGGGGAATTTTGACCTAACTTCTTCCCCTTTTGAAGGGGGAGATAGCTGTGCCGGTCATCAATCTGTCCGCCGTAGCTTCCCACAGACCGTCGTAGCCTGTGGGCGAAGACCGGTTAGTGAAGGCTGAAGCTCTGCAGAGCGACGACTGGAGAGGGTTATAATATAGTTCCGATTAGTCGCATACCGCCTACTGCCTACCGCATTCTGTCTTCTGCATTCTGAAAATGCTATAATGAATTCATATGGATCGCTTGTTTATTCTCCCATTTGACCATAGATCAACATTTGCAAAAAAGCTTCTTGGGTTTGATTATCCGTTGAAAACAGCAGCTCAGAAACGTAAGGTTGCTGAGATGAAACAGGTTGTTTTTGACGGTTTTTTGTTAGCTCATGATCAATATGAACATTCTGAGGATATGGGAATATTGGTCGACGAGGAATTTGGAAATTCGATCATTAAAGAGGCCCAGGATCAGATGATTACGTTTGCACTTTCTGTTGAGAAAAGCGGGCAATTATTCTTCCAATTTGAACATGGTAATAACTTTGGTAAATATATCGAATCTCGCCGACCGACCTATGCAAAGGCCTTAGTTAGATACGATCTAGATCAAAAGGACGGGAATAAAATTCAAAATTCTCGGCTAAAACGATTGAATGACTGGTGCATCAAGCATGATCAAAAATGGTTTATCGAACCATTAATGACAGGGAAAGGATCACAATTCAAACAAATGAAAAAAACAATTTCCCAGATGCACCGCAATGGCATTGATCCAGATCTGTGGAAACTTGAAGGTCTATCATATCCAAAACAATGGCAAGAGCTCTATAAAATCGCAAAAGGTGATTTAATTATATTAGGTAGAGGCGAAACGAAAAAGCATGTCGAAGACTGGATTGTCGCCGCAGCAAAATCCGGAGTAGTAAGCGGATTCGCAATCGGGCGCACTATATTCTACAAACCTCTTGAACAATTCAGAGACAAAAAAATCACGCGAAAACAAGCAGTGGAAAAAATCGCAAAAAATTATCTACATTTCATCAGGCTGTGGGAAAAACACGAAGCCTAACCCTCTAAACCCCTTACCCCCTCTTTACCCTTCCTATGCACGACATAATAACAATTGGATCTGCTACACGCGACGTATTTTTGGCGTCGAAGAATTTCCAACTCATAAATTCAGAACAATTCTCAACCGGTATTGGGGAATGCGTTCCACTCGGCAGTAAAGTTGAGATCGAAACTGTAGTTCGAACAACGGGAGGTGGTGGAACAAACTCCGCCGCAACCTTTGCGTCGCTAGGATTCAATACAGCGGTAATAACGAGAATTGGAGACGATGATGCAGCTGAGGCAGTTATGAAAGATCTTGTAAATTTCAAAATAAAAACAACACTTGTAAATAAAATTAAAAAAGGCGCAACTGGATATAGTGTGCTTTTAACAGCAAAAAATGGTGAGCGTACCGCACTTGTTCATCGAGGTGTATCAAAAGAATTTCAGATCAAAGATGTTCCATTGAACAAGCTCAGATCAAAATGGATTTATATAACATCACTGGCTGGCAATACATCACTTGTGTTGAAAGTTGTAAAAGCGGCACGAAAAAATGGAACATTGATCGCATTCAATCCTGGTGGCGGAGAACTTAGAAAGGGTCTTAAAGCTCTTGAACCAATTCTTAAACATCTAACTGTTTTCAACCTTAATACCGAGGAAGCTAGAGAGCTGACGAAAGACACAACATCAGATATTAAAAAACTTTGTGAAAAACTAGCAATGCCTGGGCTCACAATAATTATTACTGATGGACCAAATGGAGCCTACGCTCATCTTGACGGCATCACATGGTTTGCAAGGCCTCAAGGAAAAAAAGCCCTATCAAGAACTGGTGCCGGCGATGCATTTGGATCCGGTGTTGTAGCAGGTCTTGCAAAAGATATGGGAATCGATGAAGCTCTGACGGTTGGCATGATAAATGCGGAGTCAGTAATCCAATCCTACGGCGCAAAAATTGGAATCATAAAAAAATGGCCATCAAAAGCCGAGTTAAAAAAAATTAAAGTGAAGTTGATTTAATTAGAAGATTTCTCGCTCCGCTCGAAATGGTGATCAAAGTTAACCATCTCGACGCATCGGCCCACCTTCGCATGAAGCTTCGGATGGGTCCCCCGTAACTTTATGTGGAGGGGGAAGAGATCTTCTAACTTCGATCGAATTCTGATAATCACCTTTTCACCCCTCCCCATATGACCAAAATCTTTGTTACTCGATCAATTCCCGGTTCTGGACTTGCGATGCTGAAAAAGCGCAAGAGCATTAAACTTGATATTTACGAAAAAGATCAAAAGATCCCTCGAAAAGAACTTCTCAAACGCGTCAAAGGTGCTGATATAATCTTATCGCTTCTGACTGAAAAGATTGATGCAAAAGTCATGAATGCAGCTGGGGATCAACTAAAGATGATTGCAAATTATGCAGTTGGATTTAATAATATTGATATAGAAGCTGCAAAAAAACGTGGAATTAAAGTTGCCAATACACCAAGCCCTGTAGTTAGCGAGTCAGTTGCAGAACACGCAATCGCTCTGATGTTTGCACTTGCCCATCGCATAGTCGAAGGTGATGATTTCACTCGCGCAGGAAAATATAAAGGCTGGGATCCAAACCTACTTGTCGGATCTGACCTTAAAGGTAAAACAGTTGGTATCATCGGAGCTGGACGAATTGGATCAGGTATAGCCCAGCGACTGCATGATGGTTTTGGTCTCAAAATCATCTACTCTGATATAAATCGAAATCCAAAATTTGAAAAGTCATTCAAAGCAAAGTTTCGAACAAAGATGCAACTTTTAAAAGAATCAGACTTTGTCACACTTCACGTGCCACTATTCCCTTCAACCCATCATTTGATAAGTACACCAGAATTTAAAACCATGAAGAAAACGGCATTTTTGATAAATACTTCACGAGGTCCTATAGTTGATGAGCTCGCTCTAACCAAAGCTCTTATTAAAAAAGAAATTGCCGGAGCTGGACTGGATGTATATGAATGCGAGCCACTAATCGACTGCAATCCACGTGACCACTACGAACTACGGAAGATGCCAAATGTAATCATGACTCCACACACTGCGTCTGCTACAATAGAAGCGCGCGACGCCATGAGTATTACAGCTGTAAAAAACATATTTGCCTTCTTAGATAAAAAACAATTACCAAATATAGTCATCTAATATGCCTGAGCACAAACCAAAATACTTTCAATACATCATCGGCGGAGTGTTGATCGTTGTAGGAATCATCCTGATCGCATCCATCTTTAAAAATGACGATGTGGCAATCCTTCCAAAAACAAATGACGTTCTCGACGAGACAACACGAATAGTAGAAGCTACAAATTATGAATACCAGCTTACAAGTGAATGGGATCTGTACGATCATGCGATTGTAGATATTCAATCTCTAGCGGAAGGACAGGAGATAGAATTCGGAATCCTGCGTGACCCACTCGAACCTGAATTCGTATACTTCTCAACTTCTGCACTTGATAGAGAGTCAGATGAGATGTTGCTAAGCCTTTATAAATACAATGAGACCGACTATTCATTCGAACGACTTTGGAGACATTCTCACGAAGTAGAAGAAATGTATTGGCTCGAAAGTGGATACGGACTCGCAAAAATGCATGTTCTAGGCTATGAAAACAACAAGCTCATTCTACTGATGCAAGATGTCGATGACTCGCCAGGACCTTGCTCCCAACCGTGGCTAATGGGATGGAAAGATGACTCCATGCGAAATATGATAACCATTGACTTATCTGATCCATACGGAGGATTTGAAGAATACACACCAAATGATGATGTGGTTCAAACAGCAGAAGACGCATTAGACCAGTGCCAAAATTCATTATAAAAATAAAACACCCGCATTAGATCAGATTCGATCGAACGCGGGTGTTTTTTTATTACCACTTTTATCCCTTTACCACATGTACCACTTATTCTACTTCAACCATATAATAAATCGAATCTACCGTATAAAGCTCTATCGTATATTCCATATCAGACATTCCCCCAAGATACTCTTCCAAAATCGGATATACCTTCATTGGTCCCACCATATATGACAATGTATTTTTGATCGGAAACTTCACAACCGCATATTCTGTCGCTTCGATAATTTTAGAATTATATTCTTCTGGAAGTATTTGCAATTGGAACTCATCGACTATCGACCCAAGTTCGCTACGAAGTTGAGTAGACTCAACTTCCGCTGGATTATCATAATAAATTCCCAAACCAACAGTTGTTCCAATGCCATCCTCCTCTAGATCGCCATGAACTCGATCAAAGACCTGACCAGTCTGTGTATAAGGACCAATGAACTCCTCATAGACAAAGTTGTAGGGACCCATGGATCGAACATCTACCTCATAGGAGGCAAAGCATCCCAAGTACCATAAACACCCTGCAACGATTACGGCAATAAGCACCACAAGTGCTGCCAAATTTTTCCAAAAACGATTCATATAAATAATGGTTAATTCTTCATTATATTATATCACAAATGGGCATACGGGTTGACAAACCCAGTTTTTTGAGCTAAATTCAATATCCGCTCTCTCATAAACCCCACATCCGCGAGGTTTCTTGCGGGAAGAAGTAAGACATGGAATCAGAAATGATCGCCTACTACGCATTCCTCGTAATCGCAGCGATTGTGATCGCTGGTCTGGCCTTCGTGCTCAAGAGCCGACATTTCAAGAACAGCAAGGACCATCGCTCGGCTATCCTACGCGCAATCATGCGAGCCCAGAAGCCCTGCTCCGCAAACGACATGAAAGACAATCGGGTACACGGACTCGCGTTCCCTGGCCAAGGTGCCATCTACCCGCTTCTGCGAAAGATGGAACGTGATGGCGATCTCAGTGTCGTGGTCAGCAACGAGAACACCGAGAACCACAACGGCCGTCCGCGGTACCTGTACTCGATCACGCCCCATGGTGCCGAGGATCTCGGCTATAGTGAAGCGAAACGTGTGGCCCTCGGCTATCTTCCGCTTCGTGATGGAGAATGGGTGACGAGCGGGGTGATAATTAACCTACTCTGTATCACGGGGGGTTTTCACTCAGCTGAAGAGCTCATGTTCTTCCTAAATCTCATGATCGAGGAAGAGCTGATCGTGCGTGTACCAAATACGTCCAAATCATTCAACGATACGCCGATCTTCATGATCACCAACAAGGGTCGAGACGAACTCAACCGTCTCAACGGAGAGCAAGTCACAGCACTTGAGGCCTAGCCCACGCTACCCGTACATACGCGTTCCGCCACCTCGTGACGGAACGCTTTTGCTTTTAAGGTCTATCCGCCAAAGCATGAAGGTGGGTTGACAATGTGCTAAAATTGGGGTACATTTACTAACCCCTTTGACTATGTTCAACCCCACATCCGTTAGGCCTCTTTCGGAAAGAAGTTTTCAATGATCGCATGGATCATCCTCGTCATCTCGACGCTCTTCGTCATCCGCATCGCAAAGAACATCCACTTCAAGCATACCAAGTACGACTTGTACGCCTGGGCCGTTCTGTCCGTGCTACCTTCGCATGGCACCTCAACCATGGGTGGTCTCGGACCACGAGGATGGATGCGTGATGATCGCATCTGCGATCATGTATCCGACATAGTCGGAGGACTCTCCAACATTCTTATATGGAAAGCCATCGGAATCCTGGAGCAAAAAGAAATGGTCGAATCTGTCCGAAGCCCAATTCCTGGCTACTACGACTACCGTGCAACCGAGATCGGTGGCAAGGAACGTCGTCGACTGAGTCGAATTGTTCCCGAGGGACGAAAAAAACTCAGAGAATGCGGGGCATAAGGTACATAAATGTCGGCTTAAAAAATAACATTTAAAGCAAAGATTAGCGCCGAAAGGCGTTTTTCTTATTTTCGGATTTAGTAAAGTGCGTAAATATGGCTCAGAAAAAGAGATTATGCACTGTCTGCAATTCAAGAAATACAATTAAAAAAGGTAAATCGAGAGGAGTTCAAACTTATCTATGTATAGACTGTGGTAAACGTTTCAGTAGCTTTCGACGTAAAAGAATAATACTTGCAAAACATCTATGGAAAGAATATGTTTTTGGTAAACAAACAATGCGTGAACTTTCATCTTCATATGACATGGATAAAAGATCCATTCGTTCTTTATTAGATGGATATAAAAACACTGAGAAGATTCATAACCCACGTCCAGTACATATCATGGTAGATGGAACATACTTTGGAGAGCGTAGAGAAGAAACAGACTGGTGCACTATTGTAGCTCGAGATCAATTAACAAAAGAAGATCTCTTCTGGTTATTCGCCGAAACTGAAACAACATATGCTTATAGCCTTCTTCGAGATAAACTCGAAGCTCTAGGATATACAATCCTTTCTGTTACTTCAGATGGATTTCCTGGTGTAAAAACAGCCTTTTCTGACATTCCTATACAGATGTGCCATGTACATATGGAGAGAGGCGTCATTAGGGGTACAACAAGGAAGCCATTAACAGAGGCAGGACAAGTTCTTCTAGCACTCGTTAGAACTCTTCATGAGAATGCAGATGAAGAAACATTTAATAGACGGCTTAATGCATTTACGGCTAAGTACAGAAAGTTCCTTAGTGAAAAGACAACCCATCCATTTACGGGAGATTGGAGTTGGACACATGAAGGTGTTCGACAAGCGCTTAATAGAATCATTCTTCAAAGAAATTATTTATTTACTTATAAACAAAACAAAAACATCCCTCGGACAACTAATAGTCTCGAGGGACATTTTTCACATATAAAGAATATTGTTGGTATTCACAGAGGTTTAAGCGAAGCTCATAAACAGAAAATGTTGAATACAATCTTACTAGCTTCAAGCATAGCGCCGAGTCAAGATAAGCTTGATGAAATTTTGTAAAAATGGTCTAAAAAAGCCGACATTTATGTACCTTATGCCTTTTATGCAGTCTTGCCTCAAAAACAAGACCGCCCACCGAAGTGAACGGCCCCGTTTGGGCTGTTTTCGGTTGGGCGGTTGAGGGGTCAGATCGAGATGGTGTTGCCACGCGGTCCGTGCATCATGATCATGACCATGGCGCCGTCCTGTCGGATAGGGCCACCGAGTGCACGCACGATCGCACGACCCGATCGGCCAACGTTGTCGGTTGGCTTGTGGGAAGTGATCGCGAGGCCGTAGGGGTACTTCAGTTCTTCCTTCGCACGACGCTTGATCTCGTCGTCGCTGGTGGAGGTACTGACGATGCCCTTCATGGCAGCCTTGATCGCGGCGTCGGTCTTTTCGGTCCAGTTCATGGCGTTCTCCTATCGACGGGGTGATGTGGGAAGTGTCGACAAGTAAATATAGCACAAAATAGGCCTTTTGTCAATGTATTACCCTAATACTAAACAAAAAGCCCCGATTATACGGGCCTCAGTCCTGTTACTTGCATCACGTTGTTCCATTCCTCTCTGGGAGGTGTCTAATCATTCTATTTTATACAGAAATAGCGCTGTTTTTCACGAAACCTATATCTGCGAGCACCACAGACCAATGTTTTATGTCTGAAATCAAGGTGTTCCAATTCTCAATACAGTAGGTCACCAATAAAACCGTAGGATTTATTCCTGCGGTTTTGTTGTTTGAGAAAATCCATTACCGAGCTTGGCATTGTTTTATAAAGCAGAACCGCCCCGAGCGAGTCGGGGCGGGAAGGGTGATATTAGCGGGGGAGTACTCTAGGAGGTCTGGAGAACCCAGAGGTAGTGATGTTCGGGAGCGGTGGGTTGGTCAAGTCCGAGGTCTTCTTCGTGCTTGATCTTCATACCTAGCGATCGGAACATCTGACGCCACTCGTATGTGGTGTGCCAGCTGCCAGGCACGGGAATGTTGGCGTGTGGGTACAGGCAACGATTCCAGAACCAGTCGATGAACGCTTGGGTCTGTCGCGGAAGCAGGGGGCTTTCAATGGATTCGATGATCACGATCTCGCGAGCTACTTGCTTGAGGAAGCCCAGGACTTCGTACGGGTCTTCGCAGTGGTGCAAGACCGTGAGTAGAAGCCCGGAGCCGAACATTGTTCCGCCAAAGGGCGCAGCACGGTGGATCTCGGCACGGTCTTTCGTGAACCGGAGTTTTTGTTGCGCCTTAGTTGCATCGCAGCGGAAGTCGTTGACATCGTACATGAGCACATACCTGTAGCCCTGTGGATCTCGAATCGCTTCCAGTCCAAGCGCGGTGAGTCCATCACCACAACCGTAGTCAAGCAGAGTGTCGGTCTGCACGTGTGGACCGATCTGTTTGACCATGCGTTCCGTGCGTTCTTGCATGCTCTGGCACATGCGGTCCAGATCTCTACCAGGCTGGTATCGCTCCAGGATATTGTAGACAGCAAGTGCGGCTTCATTCTCCCAGGGATTTTCACGGATGGCCTGGATGATCGGTTGCCACATGAGGTTGATGGCGCCAGTGTTGAAGCCGAGGCCTTCGAGCATGAACTCAAGAGCCCATGCGATGGTACGATCGTTGCTCAAATGACTGCCAGGCTTGTCATAACCCGGGCCAATGTGGCCATCGAGGAAGGATCCTCGTACAAGGTTGTTGTACATCTGCTGTGTGGATTCCATTGAGCTGGGCATGTTCACTCTGGGGTTGATTGTTGAATGACCGGTCTCAAATCGGTTTTCGATCGAGGGGTGAGATTACAGGAGCTGTAGTGAAACGGGGTCAGGTCGGACTATGGACTTTTCACAGAATCAACAAAACCGCAGGAGTAAATCCTACGGTTTTGTTGGTGACCCCACCGGGAATCGAACCCGGATTTCCAGGATGAAAACCTGACGTCCTAACCATTAGACGATGGGGCCGTCTGTGGTTTGCGTGAGAAGGATACTTAAAAATAAGTAATCTGTCAACCATAGAATGATAACCTCGCATTGAAACAATACCACCCCGAACAGAGTCGGGGTGAGAGACGAGGTGATGCGTCAATGGCACGGAATCAAGTGGACCGTGATACTACTCGCGGTATGCGTCGGAACCGAAGTGATCTTCTACACTAACACCGTCGTCGTTGAAAATGGGTTCATCTCGCGGCTGCGCACGACGAGGCGGGCGCATCGTGTCCAGGTCGATCGGCTGCATAGAACCGCCGTCTGTGGAAACCATGCCGATGCGACGGCTTGGAGTGCCTAGGGGCGGGGGCGACTTTTCACGCTGATCTTTTGTCACGGCAACCTCCTTTTTTGTAGTTGCTCTATATTAAGACTAGTGTGAATTGAAATCGCTGTCAAGAACGGCGACCTGTGACCCCGAGAATATATAAATTTGCTTCGCACTCAATTCCTCCACAGATTCCCTTATAGTAAACAAAAAAACACCAAAAGGTGATTTTTTTATTATAGTTATGGTATTGACAAAAGCCTATTTTTTCGCTAATATCTTTTCTTGACTCTAGGTGTGTGGGCGCTTTTGTCCTTAAACCTTGCATTGAGAATCTTACCCAAGGAGCTCTCTTGAAAATCGAAAGATCAGATGCGCTCTTTGCGCTTCAGACAGTTCTGATGGTCTGCTTTGTGAGCGGACAAGCACATCGCATGACCCAGACCGTTGAGGGGATCAGTCCCACGTGGCTGATCTTTGGTGAGGTATTTTGTATCATCAACATGAGTCTTGCCTGGCTGAGCTGGCGGCATAAACCTGGCCGAGCCACACTACAGTTGCTGATCACGCATACAGGTTGGACCATTGGTATCGGACTACTCATCGGACTTTTGCTGATGAACATATCGGCAGTCGGATGGGGATGGTACGACTCCCTCGCCGCCTCTATCGTGACAATTGCGATCAGCGTGATTTTCACCATCGCCTGGCTACGCAAGTTGAGCATCACAGATCCGATTGTTCGCGGCTGGCTTGCAGGAATCTTCCGTGGCATCCCCCACTTCGCCATGGCCTACAAGATCAGCCTCATGGGTGGTGGTGGCATTGCACCCATAGCGATCTGGATCGCGCATGCGACAACACTGATCCGCATCGGCCAACTAGCTTTTGCAGTTCGTGAATCTGGGTGGGGTCGCTCACTCCGAGGTATGGCAATCGGTGAGCTCACCAACGAAATCACCTGGATCCTCGTCACCATCGTCTGGCTCTTCTGGTAGCCCCTACCAACGCTCGCCGTCTCTGCACTCCTGCAGGACGGCGACTTTGTTTTAACGAATGAATCCTAACAAGTAAAAATATTATGTTATGATAATTTAATACTTAATTATATTATATGTCTACCCTATCAGTTCCTATTTCACCCAATCTTGAAGTATTCATTAGCAACATGATCAACCAAGGCCTTGCTTCCAGTAAAGCCGAGGTTGTACGTCAGGCTCTTGCGCATTATGCTGAAGATCAAGCTATCGAAGTTGTATTGCATTCAGAACAAGAAGCACGTGATGGAGAAATTTTGCAAGGAAATCTTCGTCAATTGATTTAAAACAAAAAAAACACGCCTCGCGCGTGTTTTTTTGATTAAACAACGCCGTCCTAGTTTTAATCTTAAATACTAATAAATTCGATGTTTGGGGGTTGACAAAAACCCAAAAACATGGCAAAGTGTTGCAACTCGCTCAAAGCTTCGAGATACCCTCGAGCACGATCAGCGAGCCTGGAGACACGATGAAGAAGCTGATCCTGATCGCCGCCCTGATGCTGGCCTCTCCCGCCGCCCTCGCCGACACCCCGACCTCCGCCCCCTCCTGGTGGGACAGGGTCATCGGCCTGATGATGGAGCTCTAGCGATCAAGAGCACCATCACCAGCAACACCATGACTTGGTGATGCTACTCGTCCGCGACCTACAGCTTGCTGTTAGATCGCGGACGTTTGCTTTATACACAAATTCAGAAGAACACGCCTCGCGCGTGTTCTTCTTGTTAGCGCATAACACCCGGACGAAGAACTCGTCCGGGTGTACGTTACGACTTGTGACTTGCAATTCCGCCAACGCTACGGTTGGGTGTTCTCCAGCGGAGCCCCATGTCTACTCCTGTGAGAAGGGGTGGATAATTGGGAGTGGTTGTGTACGTCGTGGTTGATAGAGTCGGTCCTTCCGATGGTACGGCTGCTCTGACTGCATTAGAATTGCACTTGCTCGAAGTTGTTCCAGTACGAATCCTTCCATTGCATAGGCTGCAACCTGCCGTGAGGCAGACCAACGCACTCCGTGGGGAAATTCGATCATATCGAACTTACGCAAATGATCTTCAACTTGAGCGATCAAGAGCGGGCTGTTTTCTTGGGCCCAGGTGACCCAGGATTCGAATTCAATTGAATCAAACAAACTAGCCTCTAGTTCTGACCAAAGTGTCACTTGCCATCCGTAAGGCAACTGAGCTTCTTCGCGCATACACTGACAGTAGTAGGTTAAAACATCTTGATCGAGCCCCCAACCCCATGTGCGCCTGGGCTCAAGATCAGATAGAAAGATCTCAATTGACACCTCTACACCAGCAACTCTAAGCGCTTCGATTAAAGCTTGAGCACGTCGCATGGTCTTACGACTGCGGAAAAAGTACGTCTGCTCGAGATCGGGGATCAACTCTTGGCGACCTTTGTAGGTCCCGAGACATGAGAATCCGATAAGATGTATACTCGATTGATTAGCCAACCGGCATAAGAGCGCTCGATCTACAACACCGATACTCTCAAATCTTTCCAAGACCAGCATGGCCTGCCCCCCTCGAACAGAAAGCTCGCCCTGTGCCCTGCGAAGTTCCTTGCCAGTTGTCTGCACCGTACCATCCTGAAGAATCCGACTCATCACTCACCTCCTGAACACGCGGTCTTAATATCAAAACCGTGTGACGCAGTAGGTGAATGAAATTATTATCGATATCCGTCATTATCAACACTGCAGAAGTAAAAAACTGGAAAATCTTCGTTGCATCTTTCGCGAACTAAAGGTTGGTACATGGATGTTCGAAGATCGCTTGGTTTTTCGTTTTGAATCAAAAGCGCATTTGGCATATATGTACGGATCCAAAGTGCTTGTACTGCATATTCAGCAAACTTACGTCTGACCCAATCTTTAAGTATTGAATCTTCTGGTTTTGAAAGTCCTTCAAAATATCCAGATACTTCGAACTGACACGACAATCGCTCAAACTCCCAAGTTAGATCTGATGACTTTGAATATCTATCAATCAGGCGCAAGGTCCGCTCATATTCTTGCTCAAAGTTGTCGCCATAGGTACGCTCGATGTCTTTTTCAAATTCATACCAGCTTACAACCTCATATTGAATATTTTTAACTTGTGGTTTGATCCAAACATCAAACTTCTGTTTATAGGTTTCCCAACGCTTTGAAAATTCCTTCCAAAGCAAATCCTTTTTCAAATTAAGAACACTAAACTGCTGGGTGTAAATATAATATGGATCAGTATTTCCGATCACGATTCTGAGCTTTGTATTTGGATATATCAATTCTATACGGGCGACGATCAAACTCATCCGCTCAATATCAGCTGTCAGATTATTTCCTTCTGGATTTAAGCAAACATAATTCCAAGGGTCTGAGCTGAACATTTGATCTGCGTTGATGGTCGAACAAGTGAATGTAAGTAGCACCAGTGTTTCATTTTGAGAAATAATATATGAGATTCGACGACGTAAAAGCTCAAAGGACTCATTCTGATCGCCCTTTGCATCAAACTCTTCAATAATTTCCATGATAGATTCTATTTTAATATTCATAAGTCAACATTTTGATTTACATGATATTTAATTTTCAAAATCAACTGCGTGATCCCCATACAACAAGCAAGCCCATCTGCCATAACTACTGGCTTTGCCCCTATTAAAAGTCCATATGTCACCCATAAGCCAGTATTGATTGAGTACATCAAAATCATTGCCAAAGAAACATCCTCGACCTGTTTTGTCTGAATGGACTTAATAATTTGTGGGATCATGGTAGACGCTGTAAGAACTGCTGCTGAATACCCGATTATTTCTGCTATCATATTGGTAGATATTAATATTAGTAATTTAAAACCCCCTCTCTTTCGAGAAGGGGTCTTTTTGTTATTTTTAAATCAAATATCAAGCAGAGCTCTTCTCGGAAGAAAAATCTGCGTGATGATGCTCTCGTTCTAAAATTGTCTTATATCCATTCATACCTGCGTTTAGTGATTTTGAAATTCGTGCGGTGGTTGTGGAGCTCATTCCAGTTTGCTCTTGAATCTGTGTGTATGACACGCCTTCAAAAAGCATCTTCGCAACCGTAAAGCGATTCGCGAATTCGATGATTTCCTGGGCTGTAAGTAAATCGCGAAAAAAGTTCTGTGCTTCTTCCAATGATTCGAGCAATAAAATAGCCTCAAAAAGTTCTTTAGATTGTTCTGTCTTCCATTGCATAGCAATACTATACTATCACAATACTTTAGTCAAGTAAAGTGACATGTAGGTCAATGCCAGACTGAGGTTTAGTGTCTCAATCTCTCATTTTGAACGAAGACCCGTCAGACGGGTCGAATAGAGAAATCTTCTAACTTCGATCGAAGTTAGAAGATTTCTCCTGGGCGTCGAGATGGGGATTAGTTACACGATCGGGGTCAGGTCTTGAATCATGGCATTTTGATGAAATTACTTATTTAATTAAGTAATTATCTCTAAGTCCTGAATATAAAATTTCACTTTTGTCCCGATCGGGACAAAAGTGAAACGCCATGATTCAAGACCTGACCCCCAACGCGCGATTTGAAAATCGTACAATCAACGACCTGACCCCCAGATCTACAAACAAACAACCCCATCGCTTGGACGGGGTCTGGGTGAACGTTGAACGAACTCTAGGCGGCCTTCGACTGTGCAAAATCCAAGAGCTTTGCGGTCAGCTCGTCTTGGCTCCAGGCCACGATCATGCCGTGTGTGTCCACAAGCTCTTTGTGAAAATCGCAATTGAACTCGCCTAGCTTGTAGGCACCGTAGTTAAGAACAATTTCGATTCCTGGATCGAGCGTGCGCATGGCAATGAGCGCATCTTCGAGGTCGGGGAAATGAACACCAATCTCAACGATCACAACGTCATAGGGTTGGCCTCGAGCCTGACGCTCTACAAACCACCTCAGAGCCTGTGCTCCACGATCCGTCACGCTATGCATATCACTTGAGTCCTTGCTACGCCTCGGTGCAAGCTCACTCTTCACACAGCACTGCCGTGTAATGAATAGAACATTCAAGTTTTTCGGAAACTGCATCTTTACCTCCGCAGGTTAATGGGTTGATCCAGGCTGTCATCCTGAACGGAGTGAAGGATCTACTTAGTAGATTCTTCGCTTCGCTCAGAATGACAAACTACACCGGCAACCCCCACCAGACTTCGATCGAATCCCCCTCCTTTTCCCTTCGATTAGATTCTGGGTTCTGAGTTCTGTCTTCTGAGTTCTGTTATTACCCCAAATGTTTCCAAAGTTGATCGAATATCATTTTTTGTGTTTGGGCGATTGATGTGTCGTCTATTATTACACCAAACAATCTCGCCTTTTCGTCGGCTGATACATATGCCGTCTTGTCTCCGTAAATAAAGATGTATGTTGGGGCGCTTTGCTTTTGTGTAAGCCACTTGCGCTCGTCCAAACCATAGGTCTTCCCTCCCTCACCTAGAGCTACGGCGCGAACATTTACTTTTCTTTGTTTACGCGTCGCAGTGTATCGAGGCCAGGCTTGTGCGATCAGATCACGAATTCCAGAACTTGAATATACTCGGTAAGTCTTTGCCTTTGTTCGTTCAGTTGTAGAAAGAACGTCTTGCAGAATTTGCTTTACCCCGCGTGGACCTTCGTAGTATCGAACTGTGGGTCGATATGACATTGATCCAAACATTTCTTGCAACTCAGGAATCGCGGATTCAATTCGATCACGAGCTTCACTAACCGCAAGTTCTTTTCGAGAAGCCAATCTCCGAAGCTGTATCGGATCCTCGGCAGTAAAGTATCGATGTGATGAGCTATCGATAAAACTCACAAGCTCAAGGTCCATCAATTTTCGAATCGTATCATGCACGGTCGAACGACTAATATCAGACACTTCAGCGATTCGACGCAATGGTGCACTCCCAAGCTTTGCGAGCGCAAGGTAAATATCTAAATCCTTTTGATTAAGACCAATAAGCTCCAACTCTGCACTTGTAATAATAGCTTTGTTTTTCATATATTGACCGACGATGTTGTGGATTATGGTTTCATTGTACCAAATTTAGCAACTAATCCTATGGTGAACTTGTCCGAAACTGACCGACAATAATAAAAGACCTACAGGTCTTATCAGTCCTATAGGTCCTATTTTAAAACTGCGTACTGCGTACTATTTACTCTCCCCCAGTATTCCATTCTTATAAAGTTCGATGATGACCATCACCGCCGCTAAAATTGTAGGTCCGATGATGAATCCGATTGGTCCGAGCCATTGCAAACCTCCGAGAATTGAGATTAGGATCAACAGTTGATTCATGTGGGTTTTTGCGCCGACTATGAATGGTGAGATTAGATTGTCGACTGTGCTTACTGCTACTACTGACCAGATCAAAAGTCCCATTGCTGCCCATGGTTGACCGATTATCAATAGATAAATAATCGCGGGAACTAAAATTATACTGGTTCCCAACATTGGAACTTGAGCTGCGACGATCACAAGTGCTCCCCAAAGGATTGCCCCGGGCACACCGAAGATTGTCATACCTATTGTTGCAAGTGCTGCTTGAACCAATGCAACAACCAACGCACCAAAGACAACCGATCGAACTGTCTTTGAAATTCTTGCAACAATCTTGGCGTCTAAGCTGTCTTTGAAAGGGCTTAAATCTAATGCGAGTTTATAAATCTGATCTCTGTCATGCAAAAAGTAGAACAGTGCGATGAAGAAAATAACTGTATGCATGATTAACTTTGCAGTACCTGAAAGAATGGATGCAACATTCTCAGCCGCCCAAGTTGCAGCAGCTTTTCCTAATTCTACAAAATCAATGGACTGAATTTCTTTTTGAATGGGTGCGGGCAACGCTCTAGATACTGAGTCTGTGATATCACGAACACTGCTCATCAGCCCATCCTGGGTAACGGTCACATCAACTACTTCTGATGCCTGCTGAACCATTAAAGCCGCAATACCGAATAGAGGCCCTACAACTATAACCAAAACTGCAACGATCATTATGAATGATGAAAGTTTTTTACTCCTCACCAATTTACGCAATCTACGTTCAACTGGAGTTAAAATTATTGCGAATATACCAGCTGTCACAAGAACCAAAGCGAATGGTGCTATGACCTGCCAGTAAAGATAAAGAACAATCACACTTGCGATGATAAAAAACCATCGAATTTTTGAAGCGGTTGGTTTTGCTTTACTCATAGGGGTTAATTATAGCAAAAGTATGCAGTATGCAGTAGGCCACGTCGTTCGCGAACGACGTGGTAGGCAGTAGGCAACTTTAACCCTTCCGACATGTCTCTCGACCTATCCGCCGAAGCTTTGGCGAAGCATTGTAGACGGTTCACAACTCGATTTCTAAACTGCCTACTGCATACCGCCTACTGCATACTGTCGACTATCGCCTCTTGACATTCCGCCAATATCTGCGTATTCTCTTAGGGTGAAGTTGCTTCACATCCCCTCCTCTTGAATCTCTTTTCAAGAGACCCCTACCCCACCACTCCATCCTCTGGAGAAAATCGATGAGTTCAGCCGATAACCCAATCGAGATGCTGGAATCTGCTCTACGGAGCTTCATCATGTGCTTCGTGACGCACCCTGAGTGCGTTCGGCTAGAAATCGCTGCCGGTAGGCGAACCGTCATTGTCGACATCATTGTCCACCCTGACGATGTGGGTCGAGTCAAAGGTCGAGTAGTGGATGGCCAAAATACACGACTCAATCTGATCTTCGATCTGGTCGATGAGATCGTTCGTCGTCATCGTATGAGATTACATGCCGTCGATGTGATCGACGAAAAAAACGAAGCAACCAAGGCATCGCCATCGGGGAGCTTCCAGGTCATCGACCGCAAAACTGGTACTACCAGAGAGGTAGCGATCGCGTGACAACAATCTACGTTCAGTCTCTGCCCCTCCGGCCACTCCGGTGGGGCTTATCGTATCTAAAGAAAACAGGAAGTGATGAAAGGTGAATAAAAGTGATAAAGGTGATTATCTGAGTTCTGCATACTAAGAACTGTGTACTACCTACCGCATACTGCCTACCACGTCGTTCGCGAACGACGTGGCCTACTGCATACTGCATACTTTTGTTATAATAAACCTATATGGAGGTACTTTCTTATTATAGTGTGATGTCGATTATTTTGGCGCTCACATGGATACTAATCTTTGTTACAAAAGAAGAGCTTCGTCGTGAGATGCTCATTATTAGTGTCTTCTCAATTTTCTTATTACCAATCTGGATTGCCACACAAGCCGTTGGCCAAGGAGCGGTTCAGGAACTTTTCTCATCACTCTCTTTCTTGGATCTACTTTTCTTATTCTCAGTCTCTGGAATTGCAGCAACTATCTTCCACGTATTCTTTGGAAAGCATTATGACAATCTTCCAAAATTACATCGTAAAAAAGATCGAGACGTGATCGCGCAGATCTGGATATTAGGAATATTTTTTGGACTCTTGCTCTTTGTTTGGACTACTATACTTTTGGGTGTGATCTTTAATCTAACAACCCCAATCGCCTTGCTGATCGCAGCAATTATAGTTGCGGTATATATCACAAGTCACAGACATGATCTTCTAGGTGATAGTATCTGGAGCGCGATCTTTACAGCGTTTATAGTTTTCGTTGCCTCAAATCTGGGTTCAGCTTTCACAGACACAAGCCCAGTCATTCCTTTCATTCAATCCAATGAGTACATTCAAGGTGTTTCAGTTGATCTTATTTATTGGGCGCTAGCACTTGGACTTGTACTTGGACCATTGTACGAATTTATTCGAAGAAAACTACTAAAGTAATATGGATGACCAGTTGTGGGAATCGCAGGAGGGGCAACTTGCAGTTGACGTTATTGAAACGCCAACAGAGATTATCATTCGCTCAGCAATCGCTGGAGTTAAAACAGAGGATATTGATATTCACGTGACAAGTGACTTGGTTACAATTCGTGGAGAAAGAGAGCGCCACCGCGAGCGACATGACGCAACAGTGCATTTTGAAGAATGTTTTTGGGGAAGTTTCTCACGATCAATAGTCCTTCCAGCGCACGTGCAACCAAATGAAGCAAACGCACAAATGAAAAATGGAGTCCTTACATTGACCATTCCAAAAGCTCATGGTGAAATGCAGGTGAAAGTTCGGGAGGATTTAAGTGATTAAACAGCCGAAGGCCATGAGTGAGCGGAGCGAATCGAATGGTAGGAATGAGCTATTCAAACAATCTGAAGAGCTTGGCAGGGTGCTTGGTGGCTGGATCTCATCACAAAAATAACTGCCTACTGCCTACTGTATACTTTGAAAAGAATCAACAACAACATATGCGATTTGTAACTCCTGGAATAAACTTCCTACACCATTATAAAAAACCGATATTGATAACGACCGGTGTTGTTTTATTTATCGCGATCGTAATTACAGCCAGCTCCTATGCTTATGCAAAAGCCTACGAAGGTCGGGTGTTGCCAAATGTATATATCGGAATAGTCGATGTTGGAGAGTTGACACAAGCAGATGCCACCGAGGTACTGCAACAACATATTGATGACATGCTAAACGCTGGTGTCGATGTTTCGGTGAATGGCAGCTCGGGTCACATTGATCTTCGGGCTTCGATATTTGAAGAACCGGATTTGGCTCACGATATTATCTATATCGATACAGCTGATGCAATCGAAGTTGCCATGGCTGTAGGTCGTACAGATTCTTTTTGGAGAAATCTCGTAACGCCAATAGAGCTACTGATCAAACCTCAGACACTCCTACGACCAGTTGAGATCGATAGCGACGATATTCATGATCAATTAAGTAAGCAATTTGGCGAACTGGAAACACCGGCTCTTCCGGCTGATTATCGAATTGATATAACAAATGAAGAAACTCCAGTACGATTTTTGCCAGGCGTCGATGGTACCGAGCTTGATATTGATTATGCAATCACGACTCTTTGGGACGATGCCAATGATCTTGATCTCAATCCACTGAATATTGAACTGCGAGACATTACTTTTGAAATGACCGCTGAGGACGCACTTTCAATGACTGATGAAATAATTGCAACAGTTGAAGCTGCCCCATATTATCTAACTTACACATCAGAAACGCTTCGAGAATATTGGTGGACGATAGATGAAGATGATATTTCCGATTGGATCGAACCATTTTATTTCTGGGAGGATCTAGACAATGCAGAACCTCGGCTCCACTTTGCTGGTGATGCCTATGAAGCTTTCATTGAAGATATTGCTGATGATGTAGATATAGATCCAATCAATGCAAGATTTGTAATGGAAGATAATATTGTCACTGAGTTTGCAGGAAGCCAAGCTGGAATTGAGTTTGATTCTGAAGTCACCATGCAAGAACTTCTTGATTCTTTGGGTGAAGAGGACCTTGTGATAAATATCACAGTCGCTAGCACTCCACCCGACATATCTACAGCTGATGTAAATGACTTTGGAATTTCTGAGATTATTGGAGTTGGAACATCAGACTTTTCAGGCTCACCTTCAAATCGTATTTCGAACATTCAACACGGAGCATCCAAACTTAATGGTCTTTTGATCGCACCAGGTGAAACGATTTCATTAATCGAAATGCTCGGTCCATTTACAATTGCCGATGGATATTTAGCAGAGCTTGTAATCAAAGGAGACGAGATCGTGCCTGAGGTTGGAGGTGGGCTCTGTCAAATTGGTACAACAACTTTCCGTGCTGTTATGAATGCTGGATTACAAATTGATCAACGACAAAATCACTCACTAGTTGTTTCATACTATAACGACCCATCAAACGGAAACCCAGGAACAGATGCCACCATCTACGATCCATATCCAGATTTCAAATTCACAAATGACTACGAAAATTACATTCTACTAAATACATATGTCGATGTGCCGAATCGTGACCTATTCTTCACATTTTGGGGAACAAATGATGGTCGCGACGGATATTACTCACCGCCTGTAATTCTCTCATGGGCCGGATATGGTGAAACTCAATATACTGAAACTTTAGATCTTAATCCAGGTGTCAGCTCATGCCAATCTGCGCACCCAGGAGCCACAGCGCAGTTTACTTATTATGTTGACTACGCTGATGGAACTGAATTTAGCGAAGTGTATACCTCGGTGTACCGGTCCTTGCCAATGATATGTTTAGTGGGAGTTGAAGAACTAACCGTTGAATGTGCAGAAGGTGAAGTCTGCACAGAATCCGAATCTGATGAATCCGATACACTTGACGATGCATTGATCGAGGATGCGACTGAACCAGAAGAGGATACAACTGGGGAAGAATAATTACTTAAAAGAAAGATTGATTGATATACTATAATCAATCTTTTTTTAATACCTATTTATGGCCTATATAATTACTTTCTTACTTCTGTGTTGTTCGGCGCTCTTTTCCGGACTCACACTTGGACTCATGAGTCTTGATACACACGAACTGAAACGTAAAATGGATTTGCATAACAAATATGCAAAAAAGATATATCCAATCCGTAAACGTGGAAATCTACTTTTAACAACATTACTTTTGGGAAACGTTGCGGTCAATGCAGCGCTAGCGATTTTCTTGGGAACCATCGCCGCCGGTCTTGTTGCAGGAATTGTGTCTACCGCATTAATATTTGTATTTGGTGAAATCGTCCCGCAAGCCGTGATCTCAAGATATGCAATGGCGTTTGGAGCAAAGACTGCCTGGATTGTTAAAATCTTGATCGTAGTACTCCTTCCACTCACTTTCCCCATCGCATGGATACTGGATAAAACCCTGGGCGAAGAAATGCCAAGTGTTTATTCTCGCAACGAACTTATTAAAGTAATCCAAGAACATGGTAGCTCAAAGCACAGCGATCTGGACACTGATGAAGAACGTATTACCCGTGGCGCGCTTACATTTTCCGACAAAACTGCAGCTGACGTAATGACACCGAAAACAGTTGTAAAAATACTTGATGCAAAAGTAAAAATTACGGTTAAGCTCATCAAAGAACTTCGTGATTCTGGGCACTCAAAATTCCCAGTATACCTGAGTTCTGAAAATAATATCATTGGAATACTTTATCTACATGATCTACTTGGAAAAGAAATCAAAGGCAAGACCGTAGAAAAATTCATGCAAAAACCGGCAGTAGAAGTTGCATCAACTGTGCCCCTTGATGATATATTAAATAGATTTATCAAAGAGCACCGGCACCTATTTATCGTAAGAGATGAATTCGGAGGATTCGAAGGTGTGATCTCAGTAGAAGATATTTTGGAAGTAATAATTGGAACTCAAATAGTTGATGAGTTTGATAAAGTCATAGACCTACGCGCACTTGCAAAAAAGAAGGCGGCGGAAAAGAAAAATAGGAAGGTAAGGAAAAAGTAATTGTTTAAAACCACCAGACAGAAGTCTGGTGGTTTTGGTTTTCAATAAATTGATCCTATTTTGTGGTTTCTATAGTTGACGATCGTCAACTATACGATCAGTGCAAAAATAAAAACCCCCTCTAAACTGCAGCCAAGAAGATATATATTCTGTAAGGGATCAGCCGGAGCCGAAATCATACAGATCATATACCCCCATGCTTGTCGTGGCTGCAGGTCAAAAGGGGTGTCAACACGACAAAACAGAATACCATGCATCAAGCTCTCTGTCAACCCTTTATCGACACCAAAAAAAATAAACTAATAATAGCTTATTTTAGCCCTTTTGTATTGACAAAAGGGCTTTTTTGTGCTATATTTGTTAACCGAATTCGACAGCTAGCAACCCCAACCCGAGCCATCAACCCCAACCCGGAGCAATCCATGCGTCACCGCTACCCCAGCGAAGACTTCCTCAAGACCCTCAACCGTGGCGTGTCCGAGTATGCCGACAGGTACGGCATGCTGCTCGTCGAGTACGCGTGGGCGCAGCCCATCACGTTCGTCGTCGTCGGGCCTTGCTCGCACAGCATGAGCCACGCGCCCGTTCCCTGGATCATCGGGGCTCTCGAGAACCGGGTCAAGGACGGCGACACCGTCATCCTGATCAGCGCGTGCTGCTATCCCTACACCAAGGAGCAGCAGAGGTTGATCCAGAAGGCCTTCCCGGGCGTCGAAATTCAGGTGCCCTGGCACCGGGACTTCAACGACAACTTCAACATCCTGGCCAACAACGGCTCCACCGCTCAGCACCTGGCCGAACAGCTCGAGAAGGCCGGCGTCGTGACCAGCATCCGTAAGTCTACCGATGCCGAGCGCGAGCTGATGCTCGATCACGGCCCGGGCTGACCACTCACCTAGCCTCACCCCCACCCCCGAAGACCCTCACGGTCTCGCGGTCGTGGGGGTTCTTCTTTTTTTGAAAAAATTTAAATTGCCTAAAATGTTTAAATTATTTTCTCACCTATTATGATAATCCTTTTCACAATTTCACTTAGGTCCCCGGACAATTTTTACTTTCTAATCTAGGACACTCTGCTGTTGCTCTACGACCTATGACGGCGTCGGGCCTTGTGATCCGACGCCAACGCTAGGATAGAAACATGATTCAAAAAAAGAGCCGAAGTGACAATCACCTCAACTCTTTCATCTGGGTTCTGTGTTCTGCGATCTGTTATTTTATAATCTTATCTACCAATCCGTAATCTAGTGCGTCTTTTGCTGTGAGGAACTTATCGCGCTCTGTGTCATCTTCTACTTTTTTAAGAGACTGACCAGTGTGCTTTGCGATTATCTTATTCAATGAATCCTTTACCTGTAAGATTCTTTCAGCGTGGATCTTGATATCAGTTGCCTGTCCTTGTACTCCTCCCAAAACCTGATGGATCATCACTTCTGAGTTTGGAAGAACAAATCTCTTTCCTTTTTCTCCAGCAGTCAAAAGCACTGCTCCCATTGATGCAGCCATACCAACACAGATCGTTGATACTGATGGCTTGATGTACTGCATGGTGTCATAGATCGCGAGTCCTGCAGTAACTGATCCTCCTGGGGAATTGATATATAGCTTGATGTCCCGATCTTGGTCCTGACTTTCAAGGAATAATAGCTGTGCGATCACAGCATTTGCAACTGTGTCATCAATGGCGCTTCCAAGAAAGATAATGCGATCCTTGAGGAGTCGTGAGTAAATGTCATATGCTCGCTCACCATAGGAAGTCTTCTCAATCACAGTAGGAATCAATACCTGCGACCGAATCTCTGGAGTAATGTTTTCTTTATTCATACATGCGTATTCTATAGGTTTTACTTATTTTTTTCAATTTTCTCTACTACCCATTCCGAGCCCTGCGAGGAATCCCGCTGTTTACGTCTACGTTCGATCGGCAACGCACGGGATCCTTCGCTTCGCTCTGGATGGGTGATTTGCTCTATGTTCTGAATTCTGGGTTCTGGTTTCTGGGTTCTACGTCCTCCGAATAAACCACTGCCCATCTTTCTCTTCCAGAATCGCATCTGGAATCTGGAAACCTGCTGCTCGGATGTGTCCTCCTCCGCCGTACTTTCCGGCGAGCTCGGCTACGTTAACCGTATGTGATCGGAGACTTCCCTTCACGGAACCATCGTCGCGTTCATAGTAAACTAGAGCTGTGTCTGCTCCATCAACCATTGCGTTTAAAAAGTTGATTAGACCCTGAAGATCTTCTGGCGCAGCTCCTAATTCTTTCATGTCCTTTTGGGTCACAGCTGTGGCAATCGCATCAAACTCATCGTTGTGATGCAAACGTTCAAATGCCAAACCCCAAAGTCTTAGGGCTGGAACTGATTTATTCATCATTGTCTCTCGAACGATCTCTTGAAGTCGTGCGCCGTATCGAGATAGCTCGTGAGCGGCGTCTAGACATGCAGCGTTTGTATTTGTGGTTGAAAATATATTTGTGTCAGTGCAGATTCCTGTCAAAATACACTGCGCAGCCGACTTGTTGATCGAATAATTCATTGTCTTCACGAATCGCCACACAACACCTGAAGCAGATGCCGAATCGTCTTCAACAAGATTAATTGTTCCGTACCGTGGATTGGTCACGTGATGATCAACAACTATTAATGGCGATCGTTTTGGTAATCTTGGAATAAGGTCTTTGATATATTCTCCGTCAGCACAATCAAAAATCATCACAAGATCGATGGTATCGTCATCAAAGACAGTATCACTGAATTGAATCTGCTCGATTCCTGGCATAAAAGAAAAAGTTGCCGGAATCTCGCGTGGAGAATACACAACAACATCTTTACCCATTGATTTTAAAATATGATACATACCAAGAGTTGCCCCTACAGTATCGCCATCGATGCGCTCATCTGTAAGCAACAAAACGCGCTCTGCTCGAGCAATCTCCCCATCTATTCGTTTGTAGGTCATCTTGATCATATAAGCCCAGGAGCTTACCTTCTAGGCTGATTCTGGTCAAGTAATGAAGCTCTTACATTGTTAAAATGTAAAATAGGACAATAAGCGTCATGAGTACAACTGTGACCGCTGAACCTACACACCACTGACACCATGTTTTAAGCTTAAATGCCATCAAAAACACAAATCGCATCGACATCAAAAACGCAATTAAAAGTGCAGCCATGAAGAGCAATAACAGCCAACGAACAAAATCATCTGCTTCGTAGGCAAGTCCGATCTTCAAGAAATTTAAAAGAAATATTACGTGAGCGACGAATGTGAATAAATAAAATATCAAACCAAGGACATCGTTATAGACTCCAAAAGTCTTATTATATTTACTCTCAAGAACTAAACTGCAATTACTTTTGCCAATGCAGACAGGCTTTTCATTCTTCTTCCGCTTTGAAATAAGATAGATAGCTTCACAAATACCAACAAACGCGAGAATGAGTATGGTTATAAAGTATGTCATATGTACACAGTATACCATGTCGTTTGTGAATGACGTGGTGTGTAGGAGACAGGATACAGCTTAAGGTCCCGAGCTTGTCGAATTAAAACTATTTGATGCCCCCAGTCGTCGCTCTTCCAGAGCTATGACCGGCGCAGCTATCTCCCCCTTGGGAAGGGGGGCCTTGATCCAAACTCCCCCTCCTCTTTCAAGGAGGGGTTACGTCAGTCCTTCCGAAGCTCTGCAGAGCGAAGGAGGAGGGGTGGTTATAATATAGTTTCGATACTCCCGATTCTATATTCCCTTCGACTCCTGCCTACCATTCGATTCGCTTCGCTCACTCATGGCCTTCGGCCGCATACCGCATACCGCATACTTTTGATATAATACTCCCGTTATGCATCTACAACGATTAGAACTTCAAGGCTTTAAGACATTTGCTAAAAAGACTACTTTAGATTTTTCTGGTCCAAAAGGTAGCAAACATGCCCTCACTGTGATTGTGGGGCCAAATGGATCTGGGAAGTCTAACATTGCTGATGCAATTCGGTGGTGTTTGGGAGAGCAATCCATGAAAATGCTTCGCGGTAAAAAAAGCGAAGATATTATTTTTTCTGGCTCTGAAGGAAAGTCTCGATCTGGAATGGCAGAGGTTACCATGACCATCAACAATGGCGATAAAGCTATGCCAGTTGATTACACAGAAGTCGTAATCACACGTCGTCTGTACCGTGATGGCCAATCTGACTATCTTTTAAACGGCAAGCCCGTTCGTTTATCTGATATTCAATTATTACTAGCTCAGGCCGGAGTTGGTCAAAGAACTTATACAGTTGTTGGTCAAGGAATGATTGATCATGTTTTAACCGCGTCTCCTGAGGAACGCAAAATCTTTTTTGACGACGCAACCGGTGTACGCGGACTTCAGATCAAGCGCCATCAATCAATGCTCAAGCTTCAAAAAGCTAGCGACAATCTCGCAGAGGTTGAAATGCTTTTAGCTGAGATATCTCCGAGGCTACGATCATTAAAGCGCCAAGTTAAGAGACTTGAAAAACGAGAGGTTGTTGAAGTTGAACTTCGCGAAATCCAAAATAATTATTTTGGAACAATGTGGTGGCAGTTACAAGACGAGCTTGAAGTTATTAAATCCAAACGCCAGAATGTTGAGGATCGAGTGGCAAAAAAACAAAAAGAATTAGACCGGGGTGACAAACAATTATTAGAACTTGAACGCGAGAGTTCAAAAGAAGATAAATCAGAACTTCGAACAAAGGCCCATGATGCCTATAAAAAAGTGCAAGCAGATCTAAACAAAGCACGCCAAGATGAATTTCAGGCTGAACGCGCTCTTGAACTTGCAAAAGTTAAAGCTCAATCAAACTGGTCACCTCTGCCACTCTCAAATATTTTAGACGAGCTCAAAAGTATCACCTCAGATCAGGAGCAGGCTTTAAAGGATTTAAAGGGTCTAAAGGGTTTAGATGGTCTTTCGGTCATAACAGATTCGATCGAATCGATATTCAATCGAGCTAAGAATCTTCGATCACGTTTAACAAAACCAAATCCAGATGACTTTACTCCAGATAAAGCAATGCTCCATGCGGTCAGCTCATCTCAGGATAAAGTAAAAGATATTGAAAAAGCACTCAAATCTGCAGAGCAAGAAATGGACAAGGTTAATAAGGAAGATGGAACAGATAAAACTGAAATTTTCACATTCCAACGTAAATTACGCGATCTTCAATCAGAACTTCACAGCATCGAGTCCCAATCAAATCAGCTCAACATTGAACTAGCTCGAATTGAAACTCGAATAGAAGGATTGGATCGTGAAATGAAGGAAGAGATACCAAATCGAATTAAAGAAATTAAACAGAACGCAGAACACAGAACGCAGAACACAGACGCGCTTGAGGGTCTTCGATCAAAGATGCTTGATTTAAAACATCAACTGGAGATTATTGGTGGGATTGATGAGGAGACTGTTGCGGAGTTTGAAGAAACCCGTGAACGTCATGATTTTCTTGATACTCAAGTTAAAGATATTCGTGAAGCAATTCAAAAATCTGAGAAAGTTATCGATGAACTTGATACAAACATCACCAGCCAATCAGAGAAGGTCTTTAAAGAAATAAATAAAGAATTCCAAAAATACTTTAAGATACTCTTTGGTGGTGGAAGTTGTAATTTGGTGAAGATGAAACAGGATGACATTGAAAAAGAATCAAAGGTGACTTTGGATCGTGCTATGGAAGCGCTTGCCGAAGAAAAGATCGAGGAAGAAGATGAGGATTCGGTAAATGCGATAATGAAGCGTGTAAAAAAACGCAAAGACCATGTGGCAGGAATTGAAATCCAAGCAACACCTCCTGGTAAACGACTCAAAGCACTGAATCTTCTCTCAGGTGGAGAGCGCGCACTAACATCAATCGCACTGCTCTCAGCAATTATGGCAACCAACCCTTCCCCATTTGTAATTCTAGACGAGGTTGACGCAGCGCTCGATGAAGCAAACACAATTCGCTTTGCAAACATTCTCGACGAACTTCAGAAACTAACACAGTTCATTGTAGTAACTCACAACAGAGCAACAATGGAACACGCAGACCTACTCTACGGAGTAAGTATGGGAGATGACGGTATTTCGAACTTATTATCTGTAAGTCTATCGGACGTAGAAGAAAACGGAACAGCACGACGATAAAATTAGCCAATATAAGCAAAAAGCCTTGACAAAACAAGGTTTTTTTGCTACTATTCCCTGTCGTCCGATTTGGGACGCAACCCGCTCCGACTTGGGAGCAAAAATCGAGAATAGTGAGGTTAGAATGTGCAAGTCCGATTCCCACGTTTCCCTGGCCTGCGTTGCCAGCGCGTTCGACAACAACCGCTGTGTGGCTGAAGGCCACAAAGGCGGCAAGCGTGGCCGTTACAAGATCGGCACCGACGGCCTCTGCCAGATCGGCCGGCTGATCAACAGCCAGGCCACCAACTGCCCTGTCTGTGATGAGGCGTCCGTGCAGTCTGAGGGTTTCATCCTGAACCCGAAGGTAGCTCAGGAAAACCCCTTCCTGGTCACCATGCTCGAAACCCTGGGAGTCAGCAAGGATTCCAAGGTCTGCGCCAAGTGCGCCGAGCACCACAACGCCAGCGCGAACGGACTGTTCATCAGCCTCAAACTCGCCAAAGCCGAAGTGAAAAAGTTCATGGACAAGTTCATGAACGGAGCCATCATCAGGCACCGCCGGCAGTGGATCGATCGCAAGGCGCACAACTGGTGCGATGTGTGTGGGATGCACATCATCCCCGCGAACATCAACCAGAGTCGTGGTGTGGTACACAACGGCTTCGCCGTGTGCCTGTGCCCGACCTGCTTCGCTCTCGCGAGCCAGCAGATCAAGGACCTGAAGGTCATGACCTTCCCCGATGCCATCGACATCGTGATGGCGCAGAAGCGCGCCCGGATCGAAGCCGAACGCGCCCAGCCTGATGTCGAGCCCGAGGTCGAGGTGATCTACGGTGGTACGGTGAGTCTTGAAGGCCCGCCGGTGCTCCTGATCTCCACCGAGCCCGTGCAGATCGACGAGGTCGTCGATGAGGATGATGAGGAACCGCCACCCCCAGTCGAAAAGCCTCGGACCGAACGTCAACAACTGCATGACCTGTCCACCGCTGAGGGAATCGCCCGCGCGATCCTCGATGGCCAGTACTTCCCGCACGGCGAGCCGGTTCCCGACATGCCTGGCAAAACCTACTGCACCATTTTCGAGAATGCGCCCGGCGCATGCGAGTCCTACGAGAGTGGCGGGTACGCCGAGTGGGAGGACATGCCCACCCTACTGCATGGCAGGCACCACTGTGGTATCTGCCCCAAGTGCCATGCCAAGCTCGAAAAGCTCGGCGTCGTGTTCAGTGGCATGATGTTGTGTGAGGCAGTCGGAGGGTTCAAGCCCGAAGACTCGCGTCGCCGACGTCCGCGTCCCGAACCGGTGGCACAGCAGCTCGACGATCAGCCCCGCCCGCAGATGCCTCGCGTGAGCTACGGCCCGCGCGTGGACATGAGTAGTCCAGACGCGTTCAAGACTGATGGTCGCGGCAGCGGTCGTGGCGGTAAGAAGCGCCAGCCGACCGCACGAGACATCCTGCGAGATGAGGCCCGCGTGCGGTTCGACCGCAAGCTGGCTTCGATCAACAGCGAGATCTCGGTCGCCGAGACCCGCGTGGACCAGTTGCTCGTGCAAATCGAGCAGGCACAGAGCGACATTGAGGATGCCAATGGCCTCGATGATCAGGCGTTCGCCGCGTTGATCATCCAGGAAGCCAGCGAAGGCCTCGTGCTTGCCAAGATCGAGCACGATGAACTCCTTGCGGAGATCGATGAGCTCATCAACGAGCGAGATGCAGTAAAAACCGCTGGCCTCAAGCCCTTCATCATCAAGTCCGCCAAGAGCACGAAGGCTCAGGGCGGCAAGAAGGACAAGAAGAAGGGCGACGAAGCGGCTGCCTAGTCGCAACATCCCCCTACGTATCGAAACGCCCCCAGAGTGGAACTCCACTTCTGGGGGCGTATTGTTTTTTTAAAAAAAAGGTGGTGAAAGGATTTAGAGGGTTTAAAGGGAGTGAAAGGGTTGAGATTCGATCTGAGTCCTCCCACTTCCCAACAGACGCACCCTTTTATCCTGTCATCCTGAGGAATCATAGGACGAAGGATCTACTCGGTAAGAATTAAGTAAGTAGATTCTTTGCCCTTTAATTATCACAGGGCTCAGAATGACAAGATTGTATTTAGTATTAATCACAAGCCGCTCTGCCACGTCGCTCGCGAGCGACGTGGCAGGTAAACCGCTAGATGCCCCGACAGGTATTGACAAACTTTTGTATAATGGCTAATATGCTGTCGTATTAAACAACTTAAACATTTTTAGACATTTCTATGCTAACAATCCGCCTATCACGAATTGGAAAGAAGAAACAACCACAATATCGTATTGTTCTTCAAGAAAGTCACCGCGATCCATGGTCTCCTGCAAAGGAAATTCTTGGTCACTACGATCCACGAGCTGAAAAAGATGGCATCAAACTTGAAGCTGAACGAATCACCCACTGGATCTCAGTAGGTGCAAAACCATCTGCAACTGTTCACAACATGCTAGTTAACGCTGGAATTATCAAAGCTGATAAAGAAGGTGTGGTAACGATTAGTAAGAAACGAACCAAAAAGATAGAAGTAAAGAAAGCGGAAAAGCAAGAAAAAGATCTAGCGGATAAAGAAGCTAAGAAAGCAGCAAAGGAAGCTGAAGCTGCAAAGGCTGCAGAGGAAAAAGAAGCAGCTGAGGCTGCGAAAGCTGCTGAAGCAGAGAAAGCGGCTGAGGAAAAAGAGGTTGAAGAGGTTAAGGAAGAGGTTGTGGAGGTTAAAGAAACTCCTGCAGAAACTGAGGAAAAGCCAGCAGAAGCTAAGGAGGAGGCTCCAGCGGAAAAGACAAAAGAAGAGGTTCCTGCAAAGGCTGAGGAAAAGCCAGTCGCAGATCCTGAGCCTGTCGAAGGGCAAGAAGAAAAGAAAGAAGAGGTGGCTGAATAATTTCAGAATTCAAAAAGAATCGACGTGTGTCGATTCTTTTTTTTAGTTAGATCGAATTCGATCAAATAGGAACTATCCTATAACCCCCTCCAACTCCCCCTTGAAAATGGGGAGAGGTTAGATCGAGATTCCCCTCCTCTTTCAAGGAGGGGGTAGGGGTGGTTATAGGATAGTTCCAATTCTCTCGATCGAATTCTGCCATCCGAATCCCGAATCCAACCCTTGAATTTATTTCTCAAGCTTGGATCTCTTCTTCGACTCCCCCTCTCGCCACTTAGCAATCTTTGCATGGTCTCCTGACAGTAAAATCTTAGGCACGTTCAACTCCTTAGATCGAAGCCCCTCTTTAAACTTATATACTTCAGGCTTTGTATACTGCGGATACTCAAGCACTCCTGTTTGATTGTAAGATTCTGACTCAAGCGAAGCCTCCTCACCTAAAACTCCTGGAACATTTCGGGCTATCGCATCAGTCATTATCAAAGCTGGAAGCTCTCCACCAGTCAAAACGTATTCTCCGACTGAAAATACTTCATCAGCAATTGCCTCTTCAACTCTGTGATCGATCCCCTCATAACGTCCGCACACAAATATCACTTGATCATATTTTGCTAAACGCTTTGCATCAGCCTGTGTAAACATCTTTCCATTTGCAGCTGTAAGAATCACACGTGTCTTTTTCTTTCCAATCTTATTTCGAATCTTGCGAACAGCAGAATCAATCGGTTGTACAGTCATCAACATCCCCGGTCCCCCGCCATATGGCTTATCATCAACTTTCTTATGTTTATCTTTAGAAAACTTCCGCAAATCATGCGCCTCAATCTTAATAAACTTTTTCTTCTGCGCACGACCCAAAATCGAGGCATTTGCATAAGGTTTAATAACGTCTGGGAATAAAGTTATTATATCGAATTTCATAGTACGTTAATTGTAACATGACTATAAACAAAAACAGACCCTTGCGGATCTGTTTTTATTCTTAGAATGTAAGGTTGTCTACTACTGATGTGTCTGTCTCTTCTTCTTCAGCAGCTGGCGTTGGAGTCTCGGCTGGAGTCTCTTCTGCTGGCGCTGTTGCTGCAGCTGCTGCCTTTTGTTCAAGGTGCAACTGACGTGAACCTTCTGGTTCGTAGATCTTTAGATTAACTCGTGCGTTCTCGCGTGCTCCGATCTTTTTGAGCAATGTGCGAATTGCGCGCGCTGTCTGACCCTGTCGGCCAACCACGTATCCCATATCCTCTGGGTTTATGTGAAGGGTGATGAGTACGCCTCGTTCATCAACGGTACGCTCCGTCTTAACATCGTCTGGATTGTTGACGATCGCCTTCACAATGAATTCTGTAAATTCCTGATCAAACTCCTTAGACATATTGTCTTTTCGGTCAATTATTAATCGCGCAGTAGACGAGCCACTGCCCAAAAATAATAGCAAAGAATAGGCACTTGAGTCAATCAAGAATGTTGAAGGTGCCCACAGCCACAAACTGAAAAAGGAGTTCACCCTATCCCCTCTCAAACCCTCCAAAACCAGCTGTTTTTCGTCCACTCTCCACACGCACCAAATCTCTTGACACATTTTGGGGTATTTAGTACAATTCCCGCGCTACCAATGGGTAGCACAGAACCTTCACAATTGTGCGATTACAACGTCCTCGAAGCTCTTCGGAGTTTCGAGTTCTAGATTTCTTCGGAAATCGAAATATTCCAAATAAATTCAAATCAGCAGAGATCTAGTTCAAACTAGAAACTTATATTGAGAGTTTGATCCTGGCTCAGGTCGAACGCTGGCGGTGTGTCTAAGGCATGCAAGTCGAACGAACTTTATTTCTTCGGAGATCAAGTTAGTGGCAAACGGGAGAGTAACGCATTAGTAATTCACCTTGTACTCGTGAATAGCCCAGAGAAATCTGGAGTAATACACGATAAGATGGGGGGGCGCAAGCCATTCCCATTGAAAGTTCCGGCGGTACAAGAGAAGCTTATGTACTATCAGCTTGTTGGTGAGGTAAAAGCTCACCAAGGCTATGACGGTTACCGGGCGTGAGAGCGTGACCCGGCTCACTGGGACTGAGATACGGCCCAGACTCCTACGGGAGGCTGCAGTCAAGAATCTTCCGCAATGCACGAAAGTGTGACGGAGCGACACCGCGTGTCGGATGAAGGCCTTCGGGTCGTAAACGACTGTTCTGAGGGACGAATTTGTGACGGTACCTCAGCAGAAAGTGGTTGCTAACTCTGTGCCAGCAGCAGCGGTAATACAGAGACCACGAGCGTTGACCGGATTTATTGGGCGTAAAGCGTGCGCAGGCGGTTTTGTAAGTCATTTGTTAAATCTTCAGGCTCAACCTGGAGACCGCGGGTGATACTGCAAAACTTGAGGATGGGAGAGGTAGATGGAATGCCCAGTGTAGGGGTTAAATCCGTTAATATTGGGTGGAACACCAAAAGCGAAAGCAATCTACTAGAACATACCTGACGCTGATGCACGAAAGCATGGGTAGCGAATGGGATTAGATACCCCAGTAGTCCATGCCGTAAACGATGAGTGCTAGGTATTGGCAGTATCGACCCTGCCAGTGCCGTTTAACCAAGCTAACGCGTTAAGCACTCCGCCTGTGTAGTACGGCCGCAAGGCTAAAACATAAAGGAATAGACGGGGACCCGCACAAGCGGTGGATCATGTGGTTTAATTCGATGATACGCGAGAAACCTCACCCAGGCTCAACTACTAGCTGCAAGCTCCAGAGATGGAGTCGCCTTCGAGGGTGCTAGATAGGTGCTGCATGGTCGTCGTCAGCTCGTGCCGTGAGGTGTACCCTTAAGTGGGGTAACGAGCGCAACCCCTGTCGTGTGTTATACTTTCACACGAGACTGCCTTCGCAAGAAGGAGGAAGGAGGGGACGACGTCAGATCAGCATGGCCCTTACGTCTGGGGCGACACACATGATACAATGGCCGGTACAACGGGATGCCAAGCAGCGATGCGGAGCAAACCCCTTAAAGCCGGTCCCAGTTCGGATAGGAGTCTGAAACTCGACTCCTTGAAGCCGGAATCGCTAGTAAAGGCGGATCATAACGCCGCCTTGAATACGTTCTCGGGTCTTGTACTCACCGCCCGTCACGTCAAGAGAGTTGGGGGCGCCCGAAGGTCGTTGTAGAATGGCCGAAGGCGAATTCAGCAATAGGGACGAAGTCGTAACAAGGCATCCGTAGCGGAAGCTGTGGATGGATCACCTCCTTTCTAGGGATAGAAAGAGTCGATAGTTGTACGTCTTAGACAAACAACTAGCTTACATAGTAAGCGAAACCTTGGAATGACGTTGTAATCGCACAAGATGTGAAGTTAAAACACCCGCAGTCAATATGACTGCGGGTGTTTTGTTACCTGTGTATGAATACTTGAAAAAAAAATGAAATTCTGTAAAATTAGCTTATAATACATAAATTAATAAAAGATTTTATGGAAACAAATAAACGGGCTCAAGAGGAAGAAATGTGGCGCAACAGAGAGGTAGAAAATATGGAGTCCCATGTTGAAATGGAACCAATGAGATTTGATGGATCAGAAGCTGCCTCAATAGCACTTCGGGCCCTCAGAGGTGACAAAGGTGCATTGTGGAATTTACAAGCACTAAATAACGGATTATGTAAAACGCGTCGTGAAGCAAAGGTACTAATAACAGGCTTGGAGGACATACATGATCTAAGTAAACATCATCAATTAAATGGTACGTACCTTGTGGCTAGGCTACTTCTTCCAGACGGAAAGGGGGGAATAAATGACCTTCCCCTCTCCTATCAAATGATTGATGGTTATAACACCGCTAGCATAATGGATGAATTGGATGGATTGGGCAAAGCTATAAAAGAATCTGACGGTGGAGATGTAGAAATCGCGCCAGGTCTTATCGTTTCACCTGACGCAAATACTCAATTATTAGACTGGCTGGAACTATAATCCCAAAATTTACAAAAACACCCGCAGTCAATATGACTGCGGGTGTTTTGTTTTTAAATCCATACCGTGTAAAATGATGTCATATGGCAAAACATTCACATAGTAGAGGACCAGGTGCTCGATCGACATTTGTTTGTGGGGTCGCTTCGGCAATGATCGCACCTGGGTGCGCTATGGAGCAAGCATCTGAAGAACAGATTCAAAATTTAATTGAAGTCCATGACCATGGTGAGCAATACATCCGCCCTGTTTTAGAAGAAATGGCGATTGTGGCAGGAGATGGGCCTGGAAGTGAGCTTGTTTTTGGACCCGACGGCACTCCTGGCGCTCAAAATTTTATTGATGGCATTGAATATAGTTCAAAAAATATAAAACGAGTCTTAGACAATGGAAATGTCAAAATAATTAATGACCCTGAATATATCGCTTCTGCATTTTACAGAGATATTGACGTAAATCAGGGCCTAGATCTTCTTGGAATTAATGAAGCATACGTAAAAATTGTGTCGGTTGAAGAAATGTTGAGCCAGAATAGTGAACGAGTTGTATCATACTCGCTTGAATTGCATGAGGGGGCACATGAAGACGAAGAAACACAGCACTCCGAATCTGTTCTCGAATGGTCAGAATCACAATCCCCCTGCTCACTAGATGAAACCGCTGAATTGGTCGTAGTTGATAAACGAGACTTCGCATATCTTATTATTTTTGCAGCTGAAGATCTTGAATATTTCTTCGAATCAGAGGTAATTAGAGGAATGGTCGTGCAAGAAAGTTGGCTTGGGGGAGCATTGGCTAATGTTGATACTATAGGAAATAATGCTGATCATATTTTAGAATACCTTGAAAGAATTCAAACTCCAGAGGGATGGGCAGAATCAAGAATTGATGATGATGAATTTAAATTTCTATCATCATGGTGGAGCATACCAGCACAAGAGCAAAGAAGAATCGTCGCCGAATCTGGTTGGTATGAAGAGTTCTTAGAAGGTGATATGAAAGAATTTGCAATAGAGGCAAGACGTGAGCTAGGGCTTGAATTCGTAGAGGCCAAACCGGTAAATGAACAAGAATTCCAAGAATGGCTGTCTGTACAAAATGAACTCATGAAGGAATGGCAAGAGCGAAATAAAGAACTCGATGGATATAATCAAGAACAGCGAGGAGGAATGAAAAGACTGTAATAAAAAAACACCCGCGATTGATCAAATTCGATCGAAGCGGGTGTTTTGTTTTCAGCTCGATACCGTGTAAAATGTATCCATATGGCAAAACACTCACATAGCAAAGGTCCTGGTGCTCGATCTACTTTTGTTTGTGGGACAACTGCATTACTATTTGCTCAGGCTTGCGCCCAAGACCTGAGGCCACCAACAGCAGATGAGTTTTCATATCTACAGAATACCGTAACAGATGGTCGAGAAAGTTTACTTCCAGTTGTGGATCAAATGGCTGAGGTTGCAAATGAAGATAATGTATTTGGATTTGAAGGACGTGGCGGATATGCAACATTCAAGGAAAGCCTGCATAAATCTGCCGATAGGCTAGATGCAATAGTAGAAGCTGAACAAATATCAGTATTTGATAATCCAGACTATTTTGGTGCAGCATTTTTTCGTGACCATGACGGCAAGCATGGCTCAGCGCTCGATGCGCTTGACCTCATAGCATATAATTTGGCTTTTTTGGTATTCTGCGATCCAACAAAGGACTTTAACGACCCCGACGGTAGATCCAGAGCTGGCTACGCAACTAGTATCCATGAATCATCGCATGAATGGGCGAAGCATTCCAATGCAGTCATTGAAGGAGAAAAACAAGCTGCAGAACTTCGACCTACAGTGGAAGAAGATGCCCAGCTATATCTTATACAAGAACGTGATTTTGCGTTTCTTGTCGGCATGGTGACACTAGAAATTGAAAATTTAAGGGAGGATAGATATATCTCTGAACTAGAAATGGAATTTCTATGGCAGAAATTGAATGGATCAATAAGCACATTAGAACTTCGTGCAGATGATGGCTTAGAAGATGAAGTTAATGAAATTAGAGAATCATGGAGAGAGTTCTTGGCTATAATCGCTACACCTGAGGGATATGCTAATTATACATTTGATGTTCGTTCATACTCGCTCATGTCTGACTATTGGAACATCGCCGAAGAAGAACAAATTCGTAGTTACTCTGAATCAGGATGGTACGAAGATCATGTTGAGGAGAGGATGCTTGAATATGTCAGTGAAGCGCGAAGAGAACTTGGTCTTGAATTTCAAGAGGGGGAGTTAAGAGAGATTGATTTTGAAAATCTTTCAGAATGGCGGACTAAAATTCAAGCAGAAAAAGCAGAGTGGGAATCGCTAATGCGAGAAAGCAATCAAGAACTCGATGGATATAATCAAGAACAGCGAGGAGGAATGAAAAGACTGTAATAAAAAAACACCCGCAGTTGATCAAATCTGATCGAAGCGGGTGTTTTGTTTTATTCTGACAAATCTGACGCGACTTGTTGGCGCATCACATCAACGTTTTCTGGAGTCACCCATTGTGCAACTTCCAGCGCATCACAGGCCATCTGAGCGTACATAGCGTCTTCTGCTGAATAAGGTACGCCTCCATAACTATAAACCCAAGCTATGCTTTCCGCCATTGTATTTGGCATGGACTGACATCCTCCCAGCTCAGGATATGGACATGTGAGATTTGAAAATTCATAGCCCTCCCCTGAACAGCTCATCTCCATCATGTCTTGAGTCCATACAGAACCTATGAAGTCGATGCAATTGCTGCCAACGGAGATCATGTTACAACTACCTTTTGTCAGTGACGCATCATCGATCTCTGCAATGAGCTCATAAATATCTTCTTCATAATCCGTTTCGCTCACTTCCCCATCGGACGTCTGACATCCTGCGCCGATAAGCACAAGCATCGGAACTAGAATGAAAAATGATAAATATTTCATAATTATTTTTTATTATTTCTAACAAGCTTCTGGAACAGACCTCCTTTTTCCTCAAAATCTTTCCAAACACTATAACTCGGAGATGCTGTTGAAAGCAGACAAACGGACCCCTTTGGTGTTGATTGATATGCAAACTTCACAGCCTCTTCCATACTCTTAGTTTTTAATATCTTCAGACCCTTGATCGAAGACAAGATTCGATCGCCTGTGTCTGGGAATAGCACAACATTTTCGATCTTTGCTTTTCGAATCTCTTTTTCAAGCTCTTTAAAATCATATCCCCGGTCTTCCCCACCCAAAAATATAGTTTTAATATTTTTGATAGACTTTATTGCTTCAATCGTTGACTCTGGCGTTGTCGAAATCGCATCATCGATAAATTTAATTCCATCGAATTCTCCCACAACCTCCAATCGGTGCGGTAATGGTTTGAAGTTCTTGATAGCATCGATAATCGACTCTCTCGATACACCTAGAAGCCGCGCGACCGAGATCGCAGCCTGAATATTCTTTTTATTATGAACTCCAATCAAAGGAATCTCAAAATCTCTGACAGGAATCTTTTCTTTAAACGGGAATTTGAGCGCAGCATCGCCAAACTTCTGATATTTGAAAATCTTATTCTTAGCCTCGTAGTAAGAATCAACCCCACCGTGATAATCCATGTGCTCTGGGAATAGATTCAAGAGCAAAGCCACGTTTGGTGAGTACTCAATATCATCAAGCATGTAACTTGAAAGCTCGATAACAAAAATCTCCTTTGGATCAATCTTTCCATTTAAAACCTCTAACATCGGATTCCCAATATTTCCGAGCAATCGAACCTTGCAACCATCAGCCTTTAGCATCTGATGAATCAGACTCGCAGTTGTACTCTTCCCCTTACTCCCAGTAACTCCGATTGTCAGATTCTTGATTCGGGAGAAAAACAAATTTGTTGCAGTCACATACGGAATCCCAACCTTGTCTTTCGATATTCCTGGAGTCTTAACTGCGAGATCGAACTCGTCTTGATGCTTGAGATAGTTCTTATCACGTGCTTGATCCAAGATTCCGATCTTGAGCTTCGGATAAAACTTCTTTAGGTACTTTTCTGTGATCTTCCCTTCTCTACCATGGCCTAAGATACATACATTCTCGATTCCCAAGAATCTAAATGGCGTTGGAAGAGTTAGAGCCTGAACTGTTTTTAAAACTTCGGTTGAAAGTTTCTCAGCATCTTTGATTTTTGATAAAAACTTTTTAACGACAATGTCATTCTTATATCTTTTTGCAGACATCTGCAAAGCCACTTGCGATTCTTCAAAGGTTCCCACGCAATCAAAGGGTTTTAGCTTTCCGAATCCTAAAATATCACGATACATTGGCGCGAGAGACTCATCATCCAAAAGATTTTTTCCAAAAATCTCTACGAGATCCTTCTTTGCCATGAACGGCGATAAAATCAAAAATGTAAACGCGCATTTTGCACACTCACCGCACCATAACGATCCAGTGCGCTCTTTATGAACTCGGAAA
>FLOH01001075.1_pt1 | contig 45480 bp, 44 predicted proteins | sample 756751 | NCBI WGS metagenome assembly FLOH01 (sample SAMEA4026879, study PRJEB14308) | marine metagenome | biome: coastal water; material: water | depth 74 m | reverse complement strand
TCAGATCGCCCTGGGCCGAGTCACTGACAATTCAATTTTCAACGCGGCATTGGTCTATTATGAATCGCTGCGCTTTCTTGACGACAATGCGAAGCTTCCCAGCATCGTAGCCGATATTGGGTATGAACGGCGATTTGCGCCGAACGCAATTGGCGGGATCGCCACGCTGACGGCTGATGCGCAAACCCTTTACCGCAGTTCGAATGACGATATCGAGGGGCGCGATGTCGCCCGCTTTGGCCTTGGCGCGCAGTGGCAGCGCAATTGGGTCACGCCCGTTGGTCTGTTGATTGACGGCCAGATAGGCGTGGATTTCGACTACTATGCAATCACGCACAGCGACATACAGCGCACCATTCCGGCGGTGGCGCTAACCTTGCGGTATCCGCTGATCCGCACAACACCGTCGGCCACGCATGTGATCGAACCCGTCGTGCAAGTCGCATGGTCCGAGGTCTACGGCGACGATGTCGCCAACGAAGACAGCACCGACGCCGAACTTGATCAGGCCAATCTTTTTGCCCTTTCACGCTTTCCCGGACAGGACGCGCGCGAAACTGGGGCGCGGGTCGCCTTTGGTGCGCGCTGGACACGGGTTTCACCGGATGCATGGAACGCCACGCTGACCTTTGGGCGCATCTTGCGCGAAACGGCGAACGCCGCCTTTAGCGCGTCATCCGGCTTGCAAGGCACCGCGTCTGACTGGCTGGTGGCGGGCCAAGTCGATTTTCCCAACGGGTTGGCGATAGATGGACGCGCGCTTATTGCAGACGATCTGGACTTCACAAAATCCGAGGCCCGGATTGGATGGAGCGATGACCGGTTTGATCTTGCCGCCTCTTATCTTTGGCTGACAGATAGCACAAACGTGTCCGAATGGACGCTGGATAGTGCCTATAAGATTAACAACATCTGGAGCGTCAGCGCCGATGCCAGCTATGATTTCATCGCAAACAGGGCGGCACGGGCAACAATCGGCGTTGGTTGGGAAAACGAATGTGTCGCTGTTGACCTTTCGGTCTCGCGCCGCTTTTCGTCTTCGGCTAGTGTAGACCCAGTAACAGATTTCGGGTTATCGATTGAGCTCCGCGGGTTTTCGGCGGGGCGTTCCGTTGGTCAGGCGACGCGCCAATGCGTAGACTGACCCCGCCCGCAACACGACACACGATCAGACAGACGAGGCACCAATGCGCATACGACTGACATTCCCGGCCCTTTTGGCCCTGACACTCGCGGCAACCTTGCCAAACATAGGCGCGGCACAGAGCCCGTTTTCCCCGGCAATTGTCGTGAATGACAGCGTCGTGACGCAGTTTGAACTGGATCAGCGGATCGGCCTGCTGGGCTTGTTTCGCGCGCCAGGTAATCTGCCCGAGGTGGCACGCGAAGGTTTGATCGAAGATCGCCTGAAGATGGAAGAATTGGGTCGTGCTGGTCTGCGCCTGACCGACGAAGCCCTGCTCGACCAGATGGCGGCATTCGCCGAACGGGCCAACCTTGAACTTGACCAGTTCCTGAACGTTCTTGATGAAAGCGGGATCGAACGCGAAACATTCCGCGATTTCGTGCGTGTTGGCGTCAGCTGGCGTGACTTTGTCCGCTCGCGCTATGGGAGCCGTTCACAGATTACCGAATCCGAAATTGATCAGGCCCTTGGTCAAGCCGCAGGCGGCGCCCGCGGCATCGAAGTATTGCTGAGCGAAATTATCATCCCCGCCCCGCCGGAACAGGCCGAACAGGCCCAGGCGCAGGCCGAACAGATTTCAACCCTGACTACGACCGCCGCATTCGAAGAACAGGCGCGGGGTGTTTCGGCCCTGCCTTCACGGTCGGGCGGTGGTCGCCTCGATTGGTTGCCAATCTCGAACTATCCGCCGCAGTTGCGCTCGATTCTGCTTGCGCTTGCACCGGGCGAAGTGACCAGCCCTATTCCAATTGAAAACGGCATTGCCCTGTTCCAGATGCGCGACGTGCGTGAAATTGCACAGGCCGCCGTCGAACCGGCTGCCATCGAATACGCCGCGTATTACATTGCCGGCGGCCTTTCAGATCAAGGGCTGCGCCAAGCTGCCCGGGTCGCCGCAGACGTCGACACATGTGACGATCTTTATGGCGTCGCCCAAGGGCAGCCTGCCGAAGTGTTGCAACGTGACATCCTCCCGCCTGCTGAAATCCCCCAAGACGTGGCGATGCGCCTTGCCGCCCTTGACCCCGGTGAAGTGGACTATTCCCTGACACGCTCCGACGGCGAAACGCTGGTTTTCTTGATGCTATGCGGGCGCACGCCGACCCTGACTGGTGATGTGGATCGCGATGCGGTGCGCGCACAGCTAACCAGTCAGCGTCTTGCCGGTTATGGCGATGCATTGCTGGCTGACCTACTGGCCTCGGCGACGATCGCAACGCCATGACAGCAAACGCGCCGCTTGTGCTGTCTTGCGGCGAACCGGCTGGCATTGGACCTGAAATCGCCGTGTCCGCATGGGCTGCCCTACGGGGCGACCTACCGTTCGTGTGGCTGGGAGATCCGCGCCACCTACCTGCTAATGCGCCATTTCGCGTGATCGACAGCGTTGAAGAAGCTGCGACAACTGCGTCCGATGCAATGCCTGTTCTTGCCCATGCATTCGGTGGTGCGGCCAGTGCTGGCACCCCCGATCCGGCCAATGCCCAAGGCGTAATTGACGTGATTGCGCGCGGCGTCGATCTGGTCACATCCGGCCAGTGCCGCGCCCTGACCACCGCCCCGATCCACAAAAAGGCGCTCGCGGATGGGGCGCAGTTCGCCTATCCCGGCCACACCGAATATCTCGCGGCCCTCGCAGGCGTCGAGCGTGTTGTGATGATGCTGGCCTGCGATGCCCTGCGGGTCGTGCCCACGACAATCCACATCCCTATCGCGCAGGTGCACCGCGCCCTGACCGCGTCCCTTCTGACCGACACGCTGCTGATCACCCACGCCGCCCTGCGCCGTGATTTCGGGATTAGCCGCCCGCGCATTGCCGTTGCAGGGCTGAACCCACACGCAGGCGAAGGCGGCAAGATGGGGATCGAAGAAATCGAGATGATCACCCCGACGCTCAACGCTCTGCGCGCCCAAGGGATGGATATCGCAGGGCCGCTCTCGGCGGACACTATGTTTCACGCAGGCGCGCGAAAAACCTATGACGTGGCCGTCTGCATGTATCACGACCAAGCTCTTATCCCGATCAAAACGCTGGATTTTTCAGGCGGCGTGAACGTGACACTGGGCCTGCCCTTCGTGCGCACCTCGCCCGATCATGGCACCGCCTTTGATATCGCGGGCAAGGGACGCGCGGACCCAACATCGCTCATCGCCGCCCTGCGTATGGCCGACCAGATGGCAACCGCGCGCGGCACGACAACACCATGAGCCAGATCGACACCCTCCCACCGCTGCGCGCCGTGATCGAAACCCACGGGATCGCCGCCAAGAAAAACCTCGGACAGAATTTTCTGCTCGATCTCAACCTCACTGCAAAAATCGCCCGCCTTGCCGGTGATCTGACGGGTTTTGACATCCTCGAAGTCGGCCCTGGCCCCGGAGGCCTCACACGTGGGCTTCTGGCCGAAGGTGCGCGCCGCGTGCTGGCAATCGAAAAAGACGCCCGCTGCCTGCCCGCCTTGGCCGAAATCAGTGCGGCATACCCCGACCGGCTCACAGTCATCAACGGCGACGCATTGGTGATTGATCCGCTCGAACATCTGACCCCGCCAATCCGCATCTGTGCCAACCTGCCCTATAATATCGGCACGGAACTTCTGGTGCGCTGGCTGACGCCCGACGTCTGGCCCCCCATCTGGAGCAGCCTGACGCTGATGTTCCAACGCGAAGTGGCGCAGCGGATCACCGCCACGCCCGGCTCCAAGGCTTACGGACGCCTTGCCCTGCTGGCACAATGGCGCACGGATGCCCGCATCGTGCTTGATCTCCCCCCCGAGGCATTCTCGCCACCCCCCAAAGTTTCAAGCGCGGTTGTGCATTTCACGGCCCTGCCCGAACCGCGTTTTCCGGCCAACGCCAAGATGCTATCGCATGTGGTTGCCACCGCGTTCAATCAACGTCGTAAAATGCTGCGCTCGTCACTCAAAGGCCTCTCGCCTGATATCGAAGACCACCTGCGCGCCGCCGCTATCGCGCCCACTGATCGCGCAGAACAGATTGACCTTGAACGCTTTTGCGCCCTGACCCGCAGCCTGTCCAGCACCTGAATTCTTCTGTTCATAAATACTCGCACTCCAACAGCGGGTATGGCGCGCCAAGGTCAGCCCCAAGCGCAGCATAAACAAAAGAAAAGCGCGCCCGAAGGCGCGCCCATTTTTATCTCAATTTCTGGTCCGACTATTCAGCGGCTTCCGGTGCGCCGCCTCGTCCATCATTCGAGTTGCCGCCATCCGAATTGTCACCACGCTCGGGCTTATCGGCCTGCACGGAATTTTCGGCCTGCTCACTGCGCGGCGGGCGCGGCTTGCGCGGGCGGCGTGGCTTTGGCGCTGGTGCGTCTTGCTGCGGGGCCGCTTCAGGCGTTTCAACCAGATCACTTTGGCCATCACTATTGCTTGGCTGCTCCATGGTTGCAGGCTCGCTCGCCGCAGCTTCCTGCGCTTTCAAACGCTCGGACCGCTCGCGGTCACGCTCGATCTGGCGCTGGCGGTTCTGTTCTTCCTGCTCTTCACGTTTGGCATCCATTTCGCGCGTCGCTTCGGCAAGCATACGTGTGTAATGTTCGGCGTGCTGGGCAAAGTTTTCAGCCGCCACGCGATCATGCGACAGCTGCGCATCACGGTGCAATTGGTTGTATTTGTCGATGATCTGCTGGGGCGTCCCGCGCACCTTTGAGTCGGGGCCTGAACTGTCAAACACGCGATTGACTATGCTGCCACCCGTGGGGCGGCTATTATTATTGTTGTTGTTGCGGCTCTTGCCCCGCGACCGTGACTTAGATGTTCTCATAGGTTTCTTTCGTCCAGCATTCTATGCTTTTGGCGTGGCCCTCGCGCGCCTCATGCGCGCTGCAGTCTTTAGGGCCCTGCGATGTTCTGGCGACTAATCGGGGGGAGAGCGTGACACCCTCTTCCGGCCGATAATTATGGATAACCATGGCAGGGGGCACAGGGCAAGCGCAAATTGCCTGATAGCCTGCCAATGCGGCATTTATCAGCCTATTTGTGGCGGTTTAGCAGGGTTTTGGCCCAAAACGACGCGGTCACGTCCATCCAGATCGGTGCGGATTTCAACTGATTCCAATCCGGCTCTTTGCATCAATCCCGCGACAGCCGCCCCCTGCGTCGGGCCAATTTCAACCACAAGCCATCCCAGCGAGGTCAGATGATCGCGCGCGCCTGCGCAAATCACACGGTAAGCACTCAGCCCATCTGCGCCGTCAGTAAGGGCCACGCGCGGTTCATGGGCCAGTTCAGGGTCAAGCCCGCCCATTTCATGTTCGGCGATATAGGGCGGGTTTGACACGATCAGATCGAAAGCTCCGCCAATGTCGCAATACCAGTCAGAGACTCGCAGCTGCATCCGGTCCGCAACGCCGATCACTTGGGCGTTGCGCGCAGCAACAGCAAGTGCGGGCGGCGATACATCGCTTCCCATGCCAGTCGCATCGCCCCGCTGTGCCAGCAAGGTCAGCAAAATTGCGCCGCTTCCCGTGCCCAGATCCAGAACATCCTGAAACGGCAGCTCTAACGCTGCTGCAATTAGCGTTTCAGTTTCAGGACGCGGGTCCAGCACATCCGACGTCACGATAAATCGCCGCCCAAAGAAGTCGCGATAGCCAATGATCTGTGACACGGGTTCACGCATCGCCCGTCGCTGGATCATCCCTCGAAAGGCTGCAAGTTGCACCACGGTTACCGCGTCTGGCAAAATCAGCGTCAACCGCCCACGATCCACCCCCAGCGCATGCGCCAGCAATATGCGTGCATCGCGCGCCGCGCCGTCGATACTTTGGGCTTTCAGTTCACCAACCGCCCAGACAAGGGCTTGGCTGCCGGTTGTCATCCGTTCATTTCCGCCAATGCCGTGGCCTGCGCGTCTTGGATCAGTGCGTCGATGATTTCATCCAGATCGCCCTGAATGATCTTATCGAGCGCATAAAGTGTGAGGTTGATCCGATGATCGGTCATGCGCCCCTGAGGGTAATTATAGGTGCGGATGCGTTCACTACGATCGCCCGACCCGACTTGGTTTTTGCGATCAGCCGAGCGTTCATCATCCACCCGCTGGCGTTCCATATCATAGAGCCGCGTTTTCAGCACGCCCATCGCGATCTCGCGGTTGCGATGCTGGGACTTCTCGGAACTGGTCACGACGATCCCGCTGGGGATATGGGTAATCCGCACGGCTGAATCGGTCGTGTTGACGTGCTGCCCGCCGGACCCAGACGCGCGCATCGTGTCGATGCGAATGTCGTTCGGGCTAATCTGGATATCCACATCTTGCGCTTCGGGCAGGACAGCGACCGTCGCCGCAGACGTATGTATCCGCCCCCCACTTTCGGTTTCCGGCACACGCTGCACGCGGTGCACGCCGCTTTCGTATTTGAGGCGGGCAAAGACGTTGTCACCGCTGATCCTTGCGGTGACTTCCTTGATGCCGCCAAGTTCGGACAGGCTTTGCTCAAGGATTTCAAATTTCCAGCCGCACGCCTCGGTATAGCGTTGATACATCCGCAACAGATCAGCGGCGAACAACCCCGCCTCGTCGCCGCCCGTGCCGGGACGGATTTCCAGCAAAGCCGGACGCGCATCTGCACTGTCTTTGGGCAAAAGCGCTAGTTGCACAGCCTTTTCCAAGCCCGGCAGTTTCTTGCGCAACTCGGGCAGTTCGGCTTCGGCCAACTCGCGCATTTCGGGATCGCGCAGCATTGCCTCGGCCTCGTCGATGTCGCGGGTCAAGGTCTGATAGGTAGTGACGGTTTCGACCACGGGGCGCAGCTCGGCGTATTCGCGCGCCACATCAGCGAATTCATCGCCCGCCAGCCCCTCGGACATTTTCGCCTCGAGGAATTGGAACCGTCTGGTGATCTGGATAAGTTTATCTTCAGGTATCATGGGTTTGGCATGGGCGATCAGGGGGCAACGGTCAAGGGGCCAAGTGCGGTCAGCCAGCCAATGATGCGGGTCTTGTTTACCCCCATATCCGACCCACCAAAGCGCAAGCGGCCATGGATCACCAGCAACGGATTTGTAGTATCTTGCGCGGTTTGGATGGTCACAGTGGTGTAATCGGGAAAGCCGAACAGGCGCGAACGGGTTTGATAGGTGATCATGTCTTGCGCGACACTGCCCGACAGGCGTTTGGTGCGTGCGGTTGCCATGATCACGCGATCCAGCGCGTGTAGCACATCTTGCGGTTCTGCAGTCATTTCGCGCGCAGCGATAAAGCGCGCCGCGCTTTCGTTATCACCAGCCTGAAGCGGGTCAGGGGCCACATGCCAGCGCGCGGCGTCATAGGGCGCAAGCCGCACATAAGCGAGAGCGCCGAGGACCAGCGCCAGCATTACAATCAGCAGGAATTTCATCGGTATTTTACTCCCGGCAGAACCGACAGGATTTCAAAGATCAGGTTCGCTGCGACAAGGGCAGTGTTACCGCTGGTGTCATAGGGCGGCGAAACTTCGACCATATCCGCCCCGACGATATTGAGGCCGCGCAACCCGCGGATCAGTTCCATCGCTTGCATCGTGGTCAGGCCGCCGATTTCCGGCGTGCCCGTGCCGGGCGCAAAGGCCGGATCAAGGCTGTCGATATCATAGGTGACATAAGTGGGTTGATCACCAATCGCCGCTACGATGTCATTTGCCAGCGGAGTCAGAGACTTGTGCCACAAAGCTGGTGCAAGATGCTGGTTGAATCCCCAGCCCGCAGCTTCGGTGAAATCATCCGCCGAATAACCTGTGCCGCGCAAACCGATTTGCCATACTTTTGAAGGGGTTATAAGCCCTTCTTCATATGCGCGGCGAAAGACGGTTCCATGGGCTTCCTTTACGCCAAACATATCGTCGCTCACATCCGCATGGGCATCCACATGCACCAGCGCAACAGGGCCGTGTTTCTTGGCGATACTGCGCAGGATCGGCAATGTCATCGTGTGATCACCACCGATACCGATGGGCGTCACATCGTGCATCAAGTGTGCGTCATAAGTCTTTGTAATAATGTCGATTGTTGCGGGTAAATCAAAGGTATTTATCGCGACGTCGCCAAGGTCGGCGCATTGCAGGCTATCAAACGGCGCGGCCCCGGTCTGGATGTTATAGGGGCGGATCATCGCGCTTTGTTCGCGCACTTGTTTGGGGCCAAACCGCGTGCCGCTGCGCCAACTTGTGCCGATGTCCATCGGAACACCGATGAACCCCACATCAAGGCCCTCGGCGGTGTCCACCGCAGGCAGTCGCATAAACGTCTGCGGTCCCGAAAACCGCGCGAGATCATTGCCGGAAATTGGTTGGTTTGGCATCACGCCCCCCGTTTGTTCCAAAGGTAAAGACAACACAGTTCCATCGCCACATGCGCGCCAGCAACCGCCGTGATGTCAGCGTGATCAAACGGCGGAGATACTTCAACGATATCGCCACCCACCATGTTGATCCCCGCCAGATCGCGCAGCATTGCCGCCGCCTGCCAGCTTGCCAGCCCACCCCAAACGGGCGTTCCGGTGCCCGGTGCAAAGGCCGGATCAAGCGCGTCGATGTCAAACGTCACATAAGTCGGGGCGTCACCGACCAGTTTCTTGGCTTGCCCGACAGCGGATGCGATGCCCTTTTCATGCACCTCGCGGGCCTCGATATAATGCATCCCGCAATAATCATCGCATTCGGTGCGGATGCCAATTTGGACGGATCGTTTCGGGTCAACCAACCCCAGTTTCACGGCCTTATACATCATCGTGCCGTGATCAATCCGGTCCATGTCATCATCGGCCCACAGATCGGAATGCGCATCGAACTGGATCACCGACAGGGGCCCGAATTTTTCTGCATAGGCGCGCAGGATCGGCAGGGTGATGAAATGATCCCCGCCCAGCGTCACCGTGCCCACATCGGCGGCCAAAATCCCCGCGATATGCGCCTGCACCAGCGCGGGAAAGCCCGCCACATCGGCGTAATCAAACGCCATATCGCCATAATCAACAATGCTGAAATCGCTCAGTGGATCAAACCCACCCCAGCCCGTGGGCGGATCATAGGGCTGCAAGGTTGACGCGGCACGAATCGCGCGCGGACCAAACCGTGTTCCGGGCCGGTTGGTCACGGCCTGATCAAACGGCACGCCTGTGACGGCCAGATCAACGCCGCTCAGATCCTTGGAATACTGGCGGCGCAGGAACGATGTGGCCCCGCCAAAGGCGTTTTCATAGGCCAGCCCGCGCCGGTCTTTGCGCGTGAATGCCACGTCAATTTGTTTCTTGGCGTCTTCGAGTCCCATGGGTTGGCCCTTTAGCTAAGTGGCAGCGCGCGTTCGGCGATGCGTACAAAATAGGATGCGCCAAAGGGCGCGGCGGCATCGTCAAAATCGTAATCCGGCTGGTGCAGCCCCGCCGTGTCACCATTGCCGATGAACAGATAGGCACCGGGGCGTTTTTCCTGGAAATAGGAAAAATCCTCGGCCCCCATTTCGCGGGTTGCATCGGCAATCACGCCGTCCTTGCCTGCAATTTCCTGCGCGACGGATACGGCGAATGCTGTGGCATCGGGATCGTTGATCGTCGGCGGGTAGCCGACATCATAGCGCAAAACGCCTTGCACCCCAAAGGACGCCGCCTGCCCCGCCACGATTTCTTGCATCCGGCGCATGACCATCGCCTGCACCGGTTTTTCGAAGGTGCGTACCGTGCCGCCCACATAGGCGGTCTCCGGCACCACGTTATCGGCGGTGCCCGCATGGACCATCGTGACCGAGACAACCAGATCACCCAAAGGGCAGTGATTGCGGCTGACAATCGTCGCCATAGCTTGGGCAATCGACAGCATCGCGGGAATTGGGTCAACAGTTTCGTGGGGATAGGCAGCGTGACCCCCAACCCCTTTGATATCAACGTGAAAGGTATCGACAGCGGCCATCAGCGGCCCCGGCGTGGTGTAGAACTGCCCCAAAGGCGTTCCGGGGGCGGAATGGATAGCGTAGGCCTCGCGGATATCGAAACGATCCAGCACGCCTTCCTCTACCATCAATTCGGCACCGCCGCCGACTTCTTCAGCGGGTTGAAAGATCAGCGCCACACGGCCTTTGAAGTTGCGGGTTTCGGCAAGGTAGCGCGCGGCCCCTAACAGCATCGTTGTGTGCCCGTCATGGCCGCAGGCGTGCATCTTTCCTTCGTTCAGGCTGGCCCAGTCCGCGCCCGTGGTTTCCGGGATCGGCAGCGCATCCATGTCGGCGCGCAGACCAATTGTTGGACCCTCACCTTGGCCGTTGATGATCGCGATCACACCGGAAATCGCCACCCCTTCATGAATTTCATCGACGCCAAATTCGCGCAAACGCTCCACGACGAACGCCGCCGTTTCATGGCATTGCTGCCCCAGTTCGGGATGCTGATGTAAATGACGCCGCCAAGCGGTCATGTCGTCTGCAAAAGCGGCGATGCGGTTGATAACTGGCATGGGTTGGACTCGCGGCGTTGTGGCAATACCCTAGTCTTGCAGCAAAGGAGCGCCCCCTCAATGGCCGAAAATCCGCTTATTCACGACACCAGCGACGATGCGACCGCGCAAATGGCGCGATTGGTCGAAATTATGCGCCGTTTGCGCGACCCTGACACCGGCTGCCCGTGGGATATCGACCAAAATTTCGCGTCGATTGCCCCCTATACGATCGAGGAAGCTTACGAAGTGGCGGACGCAATTGAACGGGGTGATATCGCGGAATTAGAGGGCGAATTGGGCGATTTATTGCTGCAAACGGTCTATCATACGCAGATGGGGACCGAGGCGGGGCATTTCACCTTTGCCTCTGTCGCGCGCAATATCAGCGACAAGATGGTCGCGCGGCATCCGCATGTGTTCGGTGACGAATCGCGCGACAAATCAGCGGACCAGCAAACCGCGGATTGGGAAAAGATCAAAGCTGCTGAACGCGCTGGTAAGGATCAGGGGCGCACGCTTGACGGGGTTGCCGTTGGTCTGCCGGCATTATTGCGGGCGATGAAGTTGCAAAAACGCGCGGCGCGGGTCGGGTTTGACTGGCCCCATGTGAGTCAGGTGATCGACAAAATAGCCGAGGAAGCCCTCGAGGTCGTCGAGGCGCGCGATACGTTGAGCCATGCCGAAGTGACCGAGGAAATCGGCGATCTGCTGTTTGTGATGGCCAATCTCGCGCGGCATCTGGACGTAGACCCCGAGGCGGCGCTGCGCGGCGCGAATGCAAAATTCATCCGAAGGTTCGAGATGATCGAGGATGCACTGGCGAAAATCGGCAAGACTCCTGCCCAGTCCGATCTGGTTGAAATGGACGCACTTTGGAACGCAGCCAAACGGCAGGAGAAATCCGAGTAAAGAAATCAGGTATTGACCTGACTAAAAGAGTCGGGTTTAGAGGTGACAGCTCGAAACAAGGAAGACTCCATGACCCTTCGCACGCTTATGATGGCAACATGCGCCACACTCATTGCCGCCCCCGTGCCGGCCGATGTGAACATCTACACCACCCGCCAACCGGTATTGATCCAGCCGGTGATGGATGCCTTTACTGCACAAACCGGTATTGCCGTGAACATGGCATTCGTCGACGGTGGCATCGTTGAACGCCTTCAGGCCGAAGGCGCGCGTTCGCCTGCTGATCTGGTCATGACCGTCGATATCGCCAACCTGAAACAGATCGTTGATGCGGGCGTCGTGCAGGCCGTGAATAGTGACGTGCTGGCCGCAGCCGTGCCCGCCGATCTGCGCAGCCCTGACAATCTATGGTTCGGTCTGACGACGCGCGCGCGTATCGTTTATGCAAGCAATGATCGCGTGGCCGATGGGGAACTCTCCAGTTACGAAGACCTTGCTGATCCGAAATGGGAGGGGCGCATTTGCACACGGTCCGGTACGCACGACTATAACCTTGCGCTGCTATCGGCTGTTATTGCCCATCACGGCGAAGACGGTGCCCGCGACTGGGCCGCGGCCGTGCGCGCCAACCTTGCGCGCAAGCCCCAAGGCAATGACCGGGCACAGGTCAAGGCGATCTGGGCGGGCGAATGCGATATCAGCCTTGGGAATACCTACTATATGGGCCAGATGTTGGCCGATCCCGAACAGATCGAATGGGCCAATTCCGTGCGTATTATCTTTCCCGAATTCGAAGATGGCGGGACGCATGTGAACGTGTCGGGCATCGCCCTGACCCAAGCCGCGCCGAATCGCGACGCGGCCATACAACTGATGGAATTCCTTGTGTCACCAGAGGCGCAGGCGATCTATGCCGAAACCAACAGCGAATACCCCGTGCTGGCAGAAGCGCAGGTGTCAGATCTGGTCACAAGTTGGGGCACATTCACCGCCGATAACGTGGCGCTGAATGAACTGGCAGACAATCGCACCACAGCCTTGCGCATCATGGAAGAAGTTGATTTCGACGGCGAATAGGTCGCTGTCTCGGATCGTCGGAACGGGCTGGCAAGTGCCGGCCCGTTTGCGTTTCGCCACCCGCTTTGATGCGCCTTTGCCATCGCTGTGACACCCTGCCACATGACCGACCGGCTAACCCGACCTAATTGGTCACGTATGAGTATGATGACACACACCCCGCTTCGCCCGCGCCCCACAATGCGCGCTAATTTCAACCTGCCCTTGATCGGAAAAATGGCACGCGACATCGCATCTGGAGGCGTCCGCGCGATCTGGTATGGCTTTGCAATCGCTTTACTTTTACTGGTCGCGGCTGTCGTAACGTGGGGTCTGCCAGCACTGGCGTTAACGGCGCTGGCCGCCGTGCCGATCTGCATGATCGCGATTGTCTTTATGGCTTGGGGATAAAGCGGCCTAGCCTGCTTTTTCTTCCAACATCAGCCATTCTTCTTCGGCGCCTGCAAGGGCTGCCTGCCGGTCAGTCAGCGCTTCAGTTGCCTTGGCAAATTTCGCGGGCGCGCTGGTATAAAGGGTGGGATCGGCAAGCAAGGTCTCCAGCTTGCTGATCTCGGCCTCAAGTTTTGCAATCACTTCAGGCAGCGTTTCAAGCCGGTGCTTTTCGGTGAAACTAAGGCCTGACTTTTTGGCCCCCGCCTTTGGCTTGTCCTTGGGCGCTTGGGTCTTGTCGGGCGCACTGATTTTTTCTACGAAATCACCGCCGCGCTGGTTGCGATAATCGCTCCAACCGCCTGCATAAAGAACAGCCTGCCCGTTGCCTTCCATCGCCACAGTCGTGGTCGCCACGCGGTCGAGAAAATCGCGATCGTGGCTAACCAGCAGCACAGTGCCGTCGTATTCGCCCAAGATGTCCTGCAACAGATCAAGCGTTTCGATATCCAGATCGTTGGTCGGTTCGTCCAAGACCAGCAGGTTACTTTGCCGCGCCATGATCCGCGCCAACAACAGCCGCGCCTTTTCACCACCCGACAATGATCGCACAGGCGCACGGGCCTGCGCCTCGTCAAACAGGAATTCCTTAAGGTAGCCAACAACGTGTTTGGGTTGGCCACGCACCATGATCTGATCGGCCTTGCCGCTCACGCCCATCAGCGGATCACCGGTAAGATTGTCCCAAAGTGACTGGTTGGGATCAAGCTGCGCGCGAGCCTGATCAAACACAGCGATATCCAGATTGGTGCCGTGTTTGACAGTGCCTTCGTCTGGCTCAACTTTGCCCAACAACATATTGATAAGCGACGTTTTGCCAACACCGTTCGGGCCGACAAAGGCAACACGCTCGCCGCGCTGCACCGTCAAATCAAAGCCTTTAACGATGGATTTGCCATCAAAGGATTTGCTCAGCCCCACGGCCTCGATCACCTTTTTGCCAGATGTGCTGCCGCCCTCGAATGTCATCGCGGCGGTGCCTTGACGCATGATCTGGCCAGCTCGTTCAGAGCGCAAATCTTGCAAGGCGCGCACGCGGCCTTGGTTTCGCTTGCGGCGGGCGGAAATACCTTCCACGGCCCAACGGGCCTCGGATTTGATCTTGCGGTTCAGCTTGTGGCGCTGCATGTCCTCGTCTTCCCAGATCTTGTCGCGCCAAGCTTCAAAACCCTCAAAACCCTCTTCGGCGCGCCGCACGGCCCCGCGATCAATCCAAAGGGTCGCGCGGGTCAGGGCACGCAAGAACGCACGGTCATGCGAAATCAGCACGAAACCGGCACGGGTTTGCTTTAGCTCGTCTTCAAGCCATGCAATCGCTTCGATATCCAGGTGGTTGGTCGGCTCGTCCAGCAGCATCAACGCAGGTGCCTCGGCCATCAGTTTCGCAAGGGCCGCACGGCGACGCTCTCCGCCCGAAGCGGTGGCCACATCACCGGCAGGGTCAAACTTGAGCCCCTCGGCGACCATATCAACCTTATAGGCCTCGCTTGGGTCCAGCCCGCTGGAGGCATAATCGCCCAAAGTGGCAAAGCCCGCCATATCAGGGTCTTGCTCCATATACCCGACGGTCACACCGGGCGACACGGTGACGGCACCCTTATCGGCCTCGATCAATCCGGCCATGACTTTCATCAGGGTGGATTTGCCAGACCCGTTGCGCCCAACCAGCGCCACACGGTCGCCGGGTTGAACCACCAGCGACAGACCGTCAAATATCGGATCGCCCCCAAATGTGAGGGAAATTTCGGAAAGCTGAAGAAGGGGTGCACGTGCCATGACTGCCTGCTAGAACCTTGGCCGCCAAAGCGCAAGATGGCGCGCGCAACAATCCGCAGCGCCCCCTTGAGAGAATGCCCTTTTCGGCCTATCTGTAATGCAAAGGAGAACGCTTATGTTCGGCATTCCCGGCAAACAGGCCGTTTCAATCACTCCGCGCGCTGCGGGCCAGATCGCCAAGCTAATGGGGCGTGACGACCGACAAGGCTTGCGCATCGGCGTCAAAAAGGGCGGCTGCGCGGGCATGGAATACACCATGGAGTTCGTGACCGAAGTGGATCCTTTGGACGAGGTCGTCGAACAGGACGGCGCGCGCGTGATGATCGCCCCGATGGCGCAGATGTTCCTATTCGGCACAGAAATCGATTACGAAACCTCCCTGCTGGAATCCGGCTTCAAGTTCCGCAACCCTAATGTCACCGAAGCCTGCGGCTGCGGCGAGTCCATCAAGTTCGACGAGACCCTGTCTGCCGGCGAATGAGCGTTTCCGACGATCAGATCGCCCATGCGCTTGAGCTGTTTGACGGTGTCGGCCCGTTGACCACCCGCAAGATGATGGGCGGCTTGTGCATCTACAGTGATGGCACGATATTTTGCATCATCCACGCCGACCACGGCATCATGATCAAAGGCAAAGGCGATTTTATCGCTGAGCTCGAAGATCTGGGCTGCACCCGCTGGACCTATACCCGTGATCGTGGCGACAAGGCGGGTGGGCCAACGGGAATGCCCTATTGGACACTGCCCGATAGCGCGCTGGATGATCCGGCCGAGGCCACAGCACTTGCGCGCCGCGCCCTCGCCCATCTTTAACTTTATCCGATAAACATCTCGGACAATGCCATCCACAGTGGGATGCTCAGGATTGCCACCGGCGTGCCCAAACCCGTTGACGTACCAACATAGGCCGACGGATTTGCCTCGGGCAATGCGCCACGCATGGTCGGCGGACCAGAAATGTCAGAGCTGGACGACGCCATAACCGCGAGCAAGACGACACCGCCCGCCGAAAAACCCGTTAACTGATGCGCAATCAACCCCGCACCAAAACCCAGCGCGCCATGTACCAGCGGAGCAGTCAGCCCATACAGCACATAGACTCCCGCAACTTTGCGCAATTGGGACAACCGCGACCATGCTTCCATACCCATGATCAACATCAAGATCGACAGGAAGCCGCGAAAGAGCGGTTCGTAAAAGCTACTGAATACCGCGTCGGGCCGCGCAAAAAGCCCAAGACCTAGACCGATCAGTAAGGCCGAAATCGCAGGGCTGCGCAACGTATCGGCAAGCATACTTTGCAGCAGGCCCTTTTGCACGATGCCACCCGGACATCCACCCAAAGCGATCGCGCCGCCGCTTGTGGTGACGACCTGACGTGCCATGCTCATCTTGGCCAACACAATCGCAGTGACCAAAGCGGCCACATCCATGAACGGATAAAGCGCGCCGATGAACCCCTCATAGGACATTCCGTCTTCGTCGAGCATCGCCATACCCGCCGCAAGGGTCGATGCCGAAACAGCGCCGAACAGCCCGGCAGTGGCCATCCCGTCCGCGTCACCCACACCCTTGCGCCGCACCAGTGTCACCCGCCCCAGCAGAACGATTGCAATGCCTAGGCCCATCGCCAACGCCGCCGGCACCGCCAGCTCCGCCAGATTGGCCGTGCGCAAGGAAATCCCCGCGCTCATCCCGACCTTCAGCAGCAGGACAACCACGATAAACTGGTAAACCTGCGGCGGTACGGCAAATTTGCTGCGCATCGCCGCAAGCAACATACCTGCAATCAGAAAAGCCAGCGTCGGCTTTTGCAACTGATCGAGCAGCGTCGTGGCGATTGTAGTAAAGATTTCCATTGTTCAGCTCCTGGTTTTTGCTTTGCAGGGCCTAACCGAGGCAGTATTCAATAAAAAATATATCTTTATGCAGCTTTTATTCTATAAAATAGAACAATGCAAAACCTGAACTATCACCACCTGCGTTACTTCCATGCTGTCGCGACCGAGGGCCACCTTGGCCGCGCTGCGCAAAAGATGAACCTGTCGCAGTCTGCCCTGTCGATCCAGATCAAGCAGCTAGAGACCCGCCTTGGTCAGGCGTTATTTGATCGTGTGGGCCGAACGCTGGCGTTGACCGAGGCAGGGCGGATCGCGCTTGACCATGCGGATGCGATATTCAAGACCGGCAACGACCTGCTCTCGACACTGGCACAACAGCCTTCGCAATCCGTGCGGGCCATGCGCGTGGGCGCGTTATCGACGTTGTCGCGCAATTTCCAACTGCAATTCCTGCGCCCGTTGCTCGACAAGTCAAACTGCGATCTTTCTCTGAAATCCGGCGATACCGACACCTTGCTTGCGGGCCTGCGCAACCTGACCCTTGATGTGGTGCTCACCACGGAAATTCCCGCAAGCAGTCCGACGGCGCAATTTGCAGCTCACCCCGTCGCGCAACAGGCCGTCGGGTTGCACGGCGTGCCCGCACGCATGGATTACCCTGACCTGCGCAGTCTCTTGCAAAACGAGCCGCTGATCCTGCCCAGCGAAACAGTCATCCGTGCGCGCTTTCAAAGTATTGTGGCCGCATTAGGCGTCAGTCCGCGCGTTGCCGCCAGCGTCGACGACATGGCCATGGTGCGTTTGCTTGCACGCGAAGGCGTCGGGGTGGCCGTGGCTCCCGCTGTGGTCTTGGCCGATGAAATTGCCACTGGACGTATCGCGACTGCGCCGTTTGATCTGCAAATAATAGAACCGTTCTATGCGGTGACAATGACGCGGCGATTTCCACATCCACAGCTTGGCGCGCTGTTGGGCGATGACACGAGCCCCTGACAAGCCCTTCCCGTCTGCCCCCCGTCTTGCTATGGTCACACAACCTAACCCCAAACATGGAGGCCAAAGATGCGCCGCAAACTCGCAGCCGGAAACTGGAAAATGAACGGCACGCTGACCAGAGTGACCGAAGTCATGGCCCTTTGTGCAGCCCATCAAACTCCTTCGGTGGATGTGCTGATCTGTCCACCCGCAACATTGATCCCGGCCTTGGCGACAGCCACGACGGATCACGCAGTGGCCATTGGCGGGCAAGACTGTCACGCGGCGGTCAGTGGCGCGCACACTGGCGATATCAGCGCACATATGCTGGCCGATGCAGGTGCAACCCACGTGATTATTGGCCATAGTGAACGTCGCGCAGACCGCGGCGAAACCAGCGCTGATGTACACGCCAAAGCATTGGCAGCGCACACTGCCACTCTGACGGCGGTGATTTGCATCGGCGAAACACTGGCACAACGCGAAGCTGGCGAAACACTTGATGTTGTCGGCACGCAGTTGCGCGACAGCACCCCCGATAGCGCGACCGGCGAAAACACGGTCATCGCCTATGAACCCGTCTGGGCGATCGGCACCGGCAAAGTTCCCACGCTTGAACAAATCGGCGAGGTTCACGCCGCATTGCGCATTGCCCTCACCGATCGGTTTGGCGCGGATGGTAACGCCTTCCGCATCCTTTATGGCGGCTCGGTCAAAGCCTCAAACGCCGCTGAAATATTCGCCGTGCCGGACGTGGACGGCGCACTGGTTGGCGGCGCCTCGCTTACCGCAGAAGATTTCTCACCGATCATCACGGCTTTGGAAAACGCCTGACTTCATCTTGCTATAAATATCCAAAAACACCTGATCACAGCAAAAGGCGACGCTTCTTACAAAGCGTCGCCTTTCCACATTTTGATCTAAAGCGCGCGGTAGCGCACGTCTTAGTTCGTTATTATTTCCGGCCCCATGAACGTCGTGGGCAGGTAGGTGGAAATAATCGGGATGTAGGTGATCAAGATCAGGAACACGAACAGCACCATCAAGAACGGCAGGGCCGCACGCACCACGGCCATCATCGGCATGCCCGCCACCCCCGAGGTCACGAACAGGTTCAGACCGACCGGTGGGGTGATCATGCCGATCTCCATGTTGACGACCATGATGATCCCCAGATGGATCGGATCAACGCCCAGCTCGATAGCAATCGGGAACACCAGCGGTGCGACGATCACGATCAGCCCTGAAGGCTCCATGAACTGACCACCGATCAGCAGGATTACGTTGACGATCACAAGGAACATGATCTTGCCAAATCCGGCATCCAGCATGACGCCCGCGATATGTTGCGGGATCTGTTCGTCGGTCAGGACGTGCTTCAGGATCAGCGCGTTGGCGATAATGAACATCAAGGTGATGGTCAGCTTGCCTGCGTCAAACAGCGTGTCGCGGGTGTCGCGATGCACCAGTGACGGCACAAACCAGACCACCGCATTGCCCACACCTTTGCCAAACGACACTGCCGCCCCGCCAAGGGATGCGCCATAGGTTGTCCCTGCCCCGCGCGCCTGAACCGACGACACGTTCAGCGAGAACACAAAGATCACCGCAGGCAGCGCCACGAACAGCGCCACGAGTGCGGCGACGATCAACCCGATCAACCCGCCCACGACCCATGCGAACGCAGTGATGTCTGTGGCCGCCAGTGCGCTGGCTGACACGCCGTTGAACACATTGGGCACGATGAGCCAAATTGCGATCAGTGCCGGCAACGCGCCCAGCACGGCAATCATCGCCATGCCGATTGTGCCACGCGCCTCGTCGAACCGGAACATCGCCCAGCCCGCGACCGCACAAAGCACAACCCATCCCCAAGCAACCGGCATGCCGATGCTGCGCGGATAGGGGGCACCCTCGGCAGAACTCGACGCCATATAGTGCAGGCAAAAGCCGATCAGCGCAAAGATGATGACACGGAACCCAAGGCTCAGCATCGGGCGTTCGGCGTCGTTCATCCATGGCCGCGTTTTCAGCGGGCCAATGTCACGATAGACAAACACCGCCACAAAGAACGCATAGATTGACGCCACAGCCGCCGCTTCGGTTGGCGTAAAGATCGCCCCCGTCACACCCGGCACGCCATAAATTCCGACCATGATGATCGCGATCAGCATCAAGCCCCAGAATGCATCAATCAGCGCGCTCGACATTTCGCCCCAGCCCAGCCATTCGCCTTTGGGCATGTTGCGGATACGGGCGAAGACATAGATCGTCACCATCAGCATCAGACCGGCCAAAAGGCCCGGAAACACGCCGGCAAGGAACATCCGACCCACGGACACGTCTGTGGCCGATGCATAAACAACCATCACGATAGATGGCGGGATCAGGATACCCAATGTGCCTGCGTTACAGATCACACCGGCCGCGAACTCCTTGGTGTAGCCGACCTGCACCATCGCCGCGATCACGATTGAGCCGATCGCCACAACAGTCGCAGGCGACGATCCAGACAGGGCCGCAAACATCATACAGGCCAACACGCCCGCGATGGCCAAGCCACCCTGCAAGTGCCCGACGCAAGCGATCGCAAAGCGGATGATCCGTTTGGCCACTCCGCCCGTCGACATAAAGCTTGAGGCAAGCACGAAGAACGGGATTGCCAGCAAGGTGTAGTGCCCCGCCATCGCCTGATAAAGCGACTGCGCCACCGAGGCGAGCGAGGAGTCCGAGAACATCAGCAGGAAGATAATTGACGACAGGCCAAGCGACACAGCGATCGGCACGCCGATCAGCAACAGGCCGATGATCATGCCAAAAAGGAGAACAACTTCCATGATTTAATTTCCTCCCTTGGCCACAACAGCGGCGGCATCTTCAATGGCGTCTTCGGCCTCGTGGCTGGCGATCAGGCTGTCTGCACGTCCACGCATAACCGCAACGGTTGCTTGCAGGATGCGGAACAGCATCAGCGCGATTCCGAACGGTAAGATGAAATAGGGTATAAACCGGGGGAGCTTTTCGTATTCCTCGCCCATGTTGAACCGCTCTTCAAGGAAGCTGCGGCCAAACGGGATCGGCACCTGTTCGGTTTCATACCAGCCATTATCGCGGGTGCTTTCGTTAAACCCCGTCGGGATCACGCGGCCCGTGGTTTGCTGATAGCCTGCGAACGGCGCCCAGTAATCCCACGCGCCCTTCATAACAAGGCCGCCATAAGCGATGCAGGCCAGTGCGGACAAAAGTACTAGACCTTTGCGCAGCGGGGCCGAGACGATGTTGATCACCGCATCAACGCCCAAATGCGCGCGGACCTTGAACCCGTAGGACAGGCCGAACAGCACGAGCCACGCAAACAGGATAAGGACGGTTTCGAGCCCCCAAAGAAGGGTCGAGGGCAGATCGTAGCCCGTTACCTTTTCGATCCAGAGAATGAAGCTGGAATTGCTGCCATAGCGCAGCACAACGTTTACGAAGGTAATCAGCGTCATCAGACCCAGCAGGATCGCGATGAATGTCTCTTCGAGTGAATTGATAAAACGGCCAAACGGCCCTCGGCTGTCGCCATGATGTGACGCGCTCATCCCCTGCCCCTCCCAATGAAGCGTATGGTTATGCAAGGCGCCCCGACCCTCTCCGGACCGGGACGCCTAATTCTTAAGATTGCTGGCTTACAGTGCGGCGTTGATCGCCTGCGCTGCGTCGATGTTTTCTTGGCCAACATCGTCGGTGAACTGCTCCCAAACGGGCTTCATGGCTTCGATCCATGCAGCGCGCTGTTCGGCGTCCAATTCGCGCACAACACCACCGGCGTCGATGACAGCCTGACGGGCTTGTGCGTCAACTTCGCCAACAGCGGCGTTACGCTCCAGCGTGACCTCATTGAGGATCGTCAGAAGCTGATCGCGCACGGCAGGATCGAGGCTGTCCAGGAAATCGACCGATGTCACAACAAGGTAGTCAAGCACACCGTGGTTGGTTTCGGTTGTGCCATCCTGCACTTCGAAGAACTTTTGGCCGTAAACGTTGGACCATGTGTTTTCCTGACCGTCCACAACACCTGTTTGCAGCGCGCCGTAAACTTCGGAGAACGCCATTGGCTGCGGGCTTGCACCCAGTGCTTCCATCTGCGCGACCAGCACGTCGGATGTCTGCACGCGGAACTTCAGGCCCTCGGCGTCTGTAGGCAGGATCAGTGGCACGTTGGCCGAAAACTGCTTCATGCCGTTGTGCCAGAATTCCAGACCCTGCAAACCACGACGGGTCATCGAGTCTTTCATCGCTTCGCCAGCTTCCGATGTCTGGAATGCGTCAACGGCATCGATGTTGGTGAACATGAACGGCAAATCGAAAATGCGAAATTGCTTTGTGAAGGCTTCGAATTTGGACAGCGAAGGTGCGGCCATCTGGACGTCGCCCTGCAGCATCGCTTCAAGAACCTGATCATCGTTATAGAGCGTGGAGTTCGGGAAAACTTCCAAGCACATGGTGCCGTCCATCTCGGCGTTCACGCGCTCCATCAGCAGTGTGGCTGCGATGCCTTTGGGGTGACGGTCGGTGTTGGTAACGTGGCTGAACTTTACGACGATTTCGCCGTCGTCACAACCCATCGGGTCGGCCATAGCGGATCCGGCGGCAATGCTTAGTGCGGCAACAGATGCGGCAGCTTTGAAGAATGACATGTATTTCCTCCCTCGGAATCAGTTTGTCAGATCACCCCGCAACGGGGATGGGTCAAATTGCGCGCGGCTTGACCATGCGGCAAGCATTCTTTGAGGGAATAACGGATGACTGGCTTTCACTATATAAATCAAAGGCTTGATGTAATATTCTGGCGTCTGGCTGTACGCCGCGTTGCAGCAAGTGGCGGGGTTTCACACATCTGCGATCGCTAACTGTGCGGAAATCCGCACAGTTTGATCGTTCATCATCACCCTTTGCGATAGCTTTCTGCACGCAACCCGTGACGCGCGAGCTTGTCGTAAAAGGTCTTACGGGGCAGCTTGAGCGTCTGCGCCGTTTGCGTGACTTGCCCGTCGTTCCGGCGCAAAGCCGCGATCAAGAGCGAGCGTTCAACCTGTGCCATCTGATCAACTAACCCCAGTGCATCATCCCCGACAGCCCCGCGCGGTTCGGTGATCCCCATCGCAAACCGCATCGCTGCATTCATCAGGGACCGCGCATTTCCGGGCCAATCCTGTGCCAGCAAATCGCCCATTATATCCGACGAAATTTCCGGTTCCGGCAGGTTCGCTTGTTCACAGGCAACGCCGACGAAATGACGAAATAGAACGGGAATATCTTCTTTGCGGTCGCGCAGCGGCGTGATGCGAACCCGCAGCAGATCAAGACGATAAAAGAGGTCGGCGTTAAACGTACCACTGTCCACGGCAGATACGATGTCTTGGGTCGTGCCAGAAATAACCCGCGCCGGGGCACCCGATTCCAACGCATCCATCAGGGCAAATTGCACCGCATGGGTCAGCCCCGTGATCTCGTCGAGATACAAGGTGCCTGCCGTCGCATCATCCAATGCAACCGCAAGAGTGTCGGTTGTCAGCGACGCCGCTGAGCGTTTCACGAACGGGCGGCTAGCGGCGGCGGACAGCAGATGAATAACCTCGGCAGCTTTCGGAATGCCCGCGCCGGTTTCGCCCGTGATCAGCACTTCAGCGGCAGCGCGCGCCGCACCGCGCAAGCGGCGGCGCAGCTCTTGGGTTTGCGGCGACGTTCCCACCAGCATCCGCGCCGCAGCATCCCCCTGCTCGACCTGTAGCTTTAGGCGTCGATTTTCCAGAACCAACGCGCGCCCGCGCAACGCCGTTTCTACAAGCCCCAAAAAATCGCTCGGGGCGCAGGGCTTTTCCAAGAATCCAAACGCGCCTTCGGACATGGCGCGCACCGCCATCGGCACATCCGCTTCGCCTGTCAAAAGAATAACAGGCAGATCGGGATCAGCTTCGCGCGCATAGGTCAAAAGGTGAAACCCGTCGCGCCCCGGCATCCGGATATCAGTGACAATCACCCCGTCGAAATCCGCAGTGATGTGATCTTTGGCTTCGACAAAGGATGCCGCCAATAGTGGCGAAAGATCAGCCAATTCGAGCGTTTGGCCAAGTGCTTCGCGCACCTCGCTGTCGTCATCGACCAGAAGAACCCGTTTACTCATGCGGCTTTGACCCTTTGTACGCTGTCTAGTTCAACCGTGAAAACGGCCCCACCATCAGGGTGATTGCGGCCCTTGATCACGCCGCCAAAACTTTGCACCAAACCATAAGAAATCGACAGACCAAGCCCCATGCCCTCGGCTGCGCCAATCTGTTTGGTGGTGTAGAACGGATCAAATATCTTTTCAGGCTCGCTCAGCCCCGGCCCCGTGTCGCGCACCGCCAATTCGACCCGTGCACCCTGTTGGCTGACCCCGATCGTGAGCGACTTTGGGTGACTGTCTTCCATGGCGTCGATCGCATTGCCCACGAGGTTCAGCAAGACTTGCTGCAAGCGGACCTCGCCGCCGCGCACCATCACTCTGGCAAGCGGAGCATTCCAGTTCAGGATCACTTCGGCCTGACGGGCGCGCGCCTCGCTCATCTCAAGGACCGTGTCTACAACGGCGCAAATATCCACATCCGACAACGGCTCGCTTTCGTGGCGCGAAAAGGCACGCAGATTGCGAATGATCCGGCCCATCCGGCGGGCCAGATCGGAAATGCGGTTCAGGTTCTGCGCTGCGACCTCGGGCTTGCCGCGCGCCAGAAACCCTTCGGCGTTTTCCGCAAACGACCGGATCGCCATAAGCGGCTGGTTCAATTCGTGGCTAATGCCTGCCGACATCTGTCCAAGTGCGGACAGCTTGCCCGCCTGCACAAGATCGGCCTGCGCCTTTTTCAAACGGGCCTCGGCGTCGACGCGTTCTTGCACTTCACGGCGCAAATCGGCGTTTAGGATCGACAGTTCCTCGGTGCGCAGGGCCACGCGGTCTTCAAGGCGGGCATTTGCCCCTGCCAAGGTGCGCCGCCGTTCCGTGGCCAAAAACAACAGCGCGCCAAAGGTTAGACACAGTGCCGCCGCCACAGCCGCCTGCAAAAACGCCAGTTGGCGCGCGGGCGCGACATCCAGCAACACCTCGCCGGTCATTTCAATCACCGGCAATTCAAGCGTTAGATGCAGCGCGCGCGCAGGCACATAAGGCCCGCCATCGACGCGCCAAATTTCGTGCCCACCGATAAGACGTGGCGTGTAGGCGACAAACGCCGTCACCTGCCCTGCCGGATATTCGGGCGATTGCGCGGCGCGCACTGGGTCGCCGTCACGGGCACGAAAGATTAGCTCGGACCGGTTGGAGACAAAGATTACCCCCGCCTCATCGGTGAAAAACATCGTCGGGCGATCACCGCGCCACGCAGATTCAACGGCATCAACGTCGGCCAAAACCATGACCGCACCCCGCACCGGCCCCGCGCGCGAAAACATCGGCGCCGCAAAGACAAAAGCGCGCCGCGAAGACCGGCCGCCAAAACGATCACTGACCAGATGATACACGCCCAATGCGCCATCCATCGCCCGCTCGAAATACGGCGTACCCAGGTGATCCTGCGCCGCCGTGTCCCCTGCTGCCACACGTTCTCGCCCTGCCCCGTCCAGCACAATCACATCCAGCGATCCTGTCCGATCAGCGGTCTCGCGTAACAAAGCCTTGGCGCGCGCTGGGTCGGCTCCAACCTGCAAGTCCGGATGATCCGCCAGCAACACGGCCAATTCGCGATAGCGCTGCAACTGGCTCGTCAAACGGTCCGCCGCCAGCGCCAAATCAGCCCGCCCGCGCCGTTCCAATTGATCCAATGCCGCAGAATAGCCAACCCACCAGACGCCGCCCGAAAAGGCCGCGACCAGGGCCAGATAGGCCAGCACCCCAAAGGCGCGATTGCGAAATGATCCCCACATGGCGCAACCTTAGCAAAGCGCCGCTTGCAAAGACCAGAGCCAGTGCGCAATGCTGGGCCCATGAAATCACTGCGCCAATCCCCAACCGACCCCGCCTTTGTGCAAAACCCCTATCCCTTCTATGATCGCGCCCGCGCGACCGGTGATCTGTTCATGTGGGAAGACTACGGCGTGATCTGCACCACCAGCCACGCCGCGACCATGACGATCCTGAAAGACCGCCGGATGGGTCGCGAGGTTCCGCCAGACCTTGCCGCGCCGATCCCGCCGCATGTGCAACCGTTCTATGATATCGAAGCGCATTCGATGCTGGAACTTGAACCACCGCGCCACACACGCCTGCGCGGGCTGGTACTGCGCGCCTTTACCTCGCGCCGGATTGCAGCCCTGCAACCGGATATCGAAACGCTGTGCCATGACTTGATCGACAAATTCCCCGACGGCCCGTTCGATCTGCTTGATACTTACGCCCGCGTGGTGCCGGTGATCATTATCGCACGCTTGCTGGGTGTGCCCGAAAACCGCTCGAACGATCTTTTGGCCTGGTCCAACGCCATGGTCGCCATGTATCAGGCCAACCGCACCCGCAAGATCGAAGACGCCGCCGTGCAAGCCACGCTGGCTTTCCGCGCCTTCATCACCGGCTATATCGACGAAAAACGCCAAGCCCCCACCGATGATCTCATTAGCGAGTTGATCGCCGCCGAAGAAGGGGGCGAACACCTGTCCACGGACGAGCTGATCACCACTTGCATCCTGCTGCTGAACGCGGGCCACGAGGCAACGGTGCATACCATGGGCAACGGTGTCAAAACCCTGCTGGAACAAGGCATCACAACCATCGACGCAGGTGCCGTCGAAGAAGTGTTGCGCTATGATCCGCCGCTGCACATCTTTTCACGCTGGGCACAGACCGACGTCACCCTGCTGGGGCATGACTTCAAACGCGGCGATCAGGTGAACTGCCTGCTTGCATCCGCCAACCGTGATCCAGCACCCTACCCTGACCCTGCGGCGTTCATGCCCGCCCGCAAGGGGCCGCAAATGACAAGCTTTGGCGGCGGTATCCATTTCTGCGTCGGCGCGCCGCTGGCCCGTCTGGAACTACTGATCGCGCTGCAAATCCTCTGGGCCCGCTGCCCCGATCTGGCCCTCACCGAGCCCCCTAAATATGCAGATGTTTACCACTTCCACGGTCTCGAACGGCTCATGGTCACGTGCTAACGCGCCCTTTCTTCTGTTCCAAAAATACTCAAAATTCAACGCTATAACGGCAGTGCCACGGTCGATTTGATTTCTTCCATCGACAAAAGTGCAGTGACGTTATGCACCCGCACTTCAGATATCAGCGCTTGATAAAACACATCATAAGCGCGGGCATTTTTGACCCGCACTTTCAGGATGTAATCAATGTCACCCGCAAGCCGGTGCGCTTCTTGGACTTCGGGTCGCGATTGCAAGGCTTTCAAGAACTTGCCCTGCCAGCCCGCATCATGTTCCGACGTGCGGATCAGCACAAAAAAGCAGGCCTCGAACCCGAGCGCCTCGGCGTCGAGAATAACTGTCTGTTGCCCGATCACACCCGCCTCTTTCAGCTTGCGGATCCGATTCCATACCGGCGTCTTGGATGATCCGATCTCGCGGGCAATTTCATCCAATGACCGACTTGCGTCCGCCTGCAGTGCCGCAAGGATTTTCCGGTCCGTCTCGTCGATCCGCAATGCCATTCTGTTTTCCTGTCGCCTTTGGAACAGCAGGCCAAGCCCCGCCACACCCCAGAACATACGTTCTTATCAACGCAGCGCAATGGTAAATTAGTGGGATAATGTTCTATATTGGGCTGGAAAAGGACGCCCCAATGAACCACTTTCCAATTTTTCTCGCCCTTGAAGGCCGCACGGTTGTCTTGTCGGGTGGCGGTGATGCGGCCCTTGCCAAGCTGCGCCTGCTGATGAAGACCACCGCGCGGTTGACTGTGATTGCGCCGCAGGTCGCGCCAGAAATTCATCATTGGGCTTCACTGGGCAAACTTGACGTGATCCTGCGCGCACAGACCGATGGTGACGCGCGCGGTGCCGCGCTGTTTTATGCGGCCAACGAAGATGCGATCGAAGATGCGCGCGTGGCGGCCCTTGCGCGCCGCGAGGGCACGTTAGTCAACATTGTCGACAACCTACACGATAGCCAGTTCATCACCCCGGCGATCGTTGATCGCGATCCGGTGACCGTGGCGATTGGCACCGAAGGCGCGGCCCCCGTACTGGCGCGTGCAATCAAAGCCGACATCGAGGCGCGCCTGCCCGCGACCCTTGGCCCGCTCGCGCGGATCGCCAAGACATTCCGCAAGGCGGTCGATGTCTTGCCGATGGGTGCCAAGCGACGTGATTTCTGGGCGGAATTCTACTTTAAGACCGGCCCACATGCGATGGCCCAAGCTGGCGCAACGGGTGTAATCCCTGCGCTGGAGACGCTGCTTGATGCCCATATCCAAACCCAAACGAAACGTGGCCACATTGATCTGGTGGGCGCAGGCCCCGGTGATCCGGAACTGTTGACGCTTAAGGCGCGACAGGCTTTGGACAAGGCGGATGTGGTGATCCACGACCGGCTTGTGACACCGGAAATCCTTGAACTGGCCCGCCGCGAAGCAGTGATCATTGACGCAGGCAAGACAGGCTTTGGTACTGCCGTGGCGCAGGATGATATCAACGATCTGATCGTTACTCACGGCCTGAAAGGCTTGCACGTGGTGCGTCTTAAAGCGGGCGATCCGACAGTTTTCGGGCGGCTCGACGAAGAACTTGACGCGATCACCGATGCGGGCCTGCCCTATACCATCATCCCTGGGATCACCGCTGCAAGTGCTGCTGTAGCGGGCATCGGCCAAAGCCTCACGAAACGCCAGCGCAATTCAAGCGTCCGGTTCCTAACGGGGCATGACACGCGTGGCTTTGCTGATCATGACTGGAAGGCACTGGCCCGCGCCGGCGAGGTTGCCGCGATCTATATGGGCAAGAAAAGCGCGCGCTTTATCCAAGGCCGGTTACTGATGCATGGCGCTGATCCGGCGACGCCCGTAACGGTGATTGAAAACGTCAGCAGGCCTGATCAGGTCACGCTTGCAACGACATTGGGCGAATTGGAGCCCACCTTGACGCAGGCCAAACTGAACGGCCCTGCCTTGACCCTTTTCGGGCTTTCGCCGCGCGCCGCCGTGGCCGCAGCACACAGCCTTCCCTTGCAGGAGATCGCACAATGAGCCGCGCATTCACCCCCAAAGTTATCACCGCCAACCGCCTGCTTGAGGGCGACGCGGTATGGTTGACCGAAGATGACCAGTGGACGACCGACATCGCACAGGCCGAACTGATCGAGGACGAGGCCCATGCCACGATCCGGTTGCTTGACGGCGAAGCGCAATCGGGCATCGTCGTTGGGGTCTATCTGGCCGATGTAACGGCGGGCGCGAACGGCCCGACCCCGATACATTTTCGCGAAGACTTTCGCACACGCGGCCCGTCAAATTACGCTCACGGCAAGCAGGTAGAGGCTTAATCATGTATCAATACAATGACTTCGACAAAAGTTTCGTCCGCGCCCGCACCGCGCAATTTCGCGCGCAAGTGGAGCGCCGCATCGATGGATCACTGACCGAGGACGAGTTCAAGCCTCTGCGCCTGATGAACGGTCTATATTTGCAACTCCACGCCTATATGCTGCGCGTCGCCATTCCCTATGGCACATTGAACAGCGCCCAAATGGACCAATTGGCGATGATCGCCGACAGGTGGGACAAGGGCTATGGCCATTTTACGACCCGCCAGAATATCCAGTATAACTGGCCAAGCTTGCGCGATGTCCCCGATATGCTCGACGCGCTGGCAGATGTGGGCATGCACGCGATCCAGACCAGCGGCAACACGATCCGCAACGTAACGGCTGACCATTTTGCAGGCGCTGCGGCAGATGAAATCGAAGACCCGCGTGCGATTGCTGAATTGCTGCGCCAATGGTCCACGGATCATCCCGAATTCCAGTTTCTGCCCCGCAAGTTCAAGATTGCCGTGACCGGAAGCGAGAGCGACCGCGCCGTGACCCGTGCCCATGACATTGGCTTGCGCATGGTGAAGCGCGATGGTCAGGCCGGTTTCGAGGTCATCGTAGGCGGTGGCCTTGGACGTACGCCGATGGTCGGCAAGGTCATTCGCGATTTCCTGCCCAAGGCTGATCTGCTGCCCTATTGCGAAGCAATTGTCAGTATTTACAATCGGTTGGGACGGCGTGACAACAAATACAAAGCCCGTATCAAAATCACCGTGCATGAAAACGGGCTTGAGAAAATCCGCGAGCTGGTCGAGGCGCGCTTTGGCGAAATTCGCCCGGCATTCAGCGGTGTGGATCAGGCTGTTCTGGCAGGGATCGAGGCGCAGTTTGGCGCGCCTGAGTTTAAGACCTCCACTACAGACGGATACGATGCCGCCCGCCTTGCCAACCCCGCGTTTCGCAGCTGGACCGATACGAACCTGAGCGCGCATAAGGCAGAGGGTTACGCCATTGTCAGCGTGTCGATCAAGAAACATGGCGCAACGCCGGGTGATGCAACAAGCGACCAGATGCGGGCGCTGGCGGACCTTGCGCGCCGCTATGGCCACGATGAACTGCGGATCAGCCACGAGCAGAACGTGATCCTGCCGCATGTACATAAATCATACCTGCCGGCGGTTTACGCCGCCCTGCGCGCTGCTGATCTGGCGACGGCCAACATCGGGTTGATCAGCGATATCATTGCCTGCCCCGGCATGGATTATTGCGCGCTGGCCACGGCACGCTCCATTCCGATTGCCCAAGAGATTGCGACCCGTTTTGACGAGTTGAAACTGGAACACGAGGTCGGCCCGTTAAAGATCAAGATCAGCGGTTGCATCAACGCATGCGGTCATCACCACGTGGGCCATATCGGGATTTTGGGCCTTGATCGGGCTGGGGTGGAAAACTACCAGATCACTCTTGGCGGTGACGGCACCGAAGACGCAGCGATTGGCGAACGTGCCGGACCGGGGTTTAGCGCGGATCAGATCATCCCCGCGATTGAACGGCTTGTGCTTGGCTATCTAGACCTGCGTTCGAGCGCGGATGAGACGTTCTTGCAAACCTACCGCCGCCTTGGTCTCGCGCCGTTCAAGGCGGTGCTTTACCCCAGCGAGGACAAAGCCAATGCCGCTTGATGGAAAAGTCCAAACCCTGAATCGGCGATTTGCCAACCATTCCGCCACGAGCGTAATGGAGCATGCGTTGACCAAACTTGGCAACATCGCGTTGGTCAGTTCATTCGGCGCGGAATCGATTGTGTTGTTGCACATGGCAGCCGTGATTGATCGTCGTGTGACCGTGTTGTTTATCGACACGGAAATGCTGTTCACGCAAACGCTGGTCTATCAGCAAGAAGTGGCCGAGCGGCTGCATCTTGAGAATGTCCGCGTGATCCGCGCGCCGCGCGCCGCGGTGTTTGAGAAAGACAACGAAAACCTTTTGCACCTGCATGATCCTGACGCCTGCTGCGCGCTGCGCAAGACCGCGCCGCTGCAAAATGCACTGCGCGGATATGAGGGGTGGGTCACAGGGCGCAAACGCTATCAGGGCGGGCAACGCGCGAGCCTTGATTTCTTTGAGATCGAGCGCCCCGTGGACGCGATGCCGCGGATCAAGGTCAACCCGCTTGCCCATTGGGACACTGGCGATTTGCAGGAGTACATTGCCCAGAACCGTCTGCCACGTCACCCAATGGTGACACAGGGCTATCCGTCAATCGGCTGCGCGCCTTGCACGTCGCGGGTTGGACAAGGCGAAGACCCGCGTGCGGGCCGGTGGCGTGATACCGACAAAGAAGAATGCGGCATTCATTTTGAGGATGGCGTGTTGGTACGCACCCCCAAAGTCACGGCCTGATCTGCGCAGGTTTTTTCGAGTATTTTTGAACAGAAGAATGGGGCGTCGGCCCAGAGGATGAAATGATGAGCGTGATTGTAAGTGATAGCGGATTTGCCAGCGACGATTGGCAGGGCAACCTGACGCCCTTGGCCGACCTTGCGGCGAACGGGCCGGTGGTCGGGGTTGATCTGCCGTCGCACGGTGATCCGGCTGTTTTGGCCTCTCGCTTGGGCGAAGTGCAGATGATCCGTGTGGATTTTCCGTCATTTGCTGACGGGCGCGGGTTTACGATTGCGGCGATGTTGCGCCGGATGGGGTTTACGGGTCGGCTGCGCGCCTGTGGTCATGTGATTGCCGATCAATACGCCATGGCGCGGCGCAGCGGGTTTGACGAGGTCGAGATCAGTGATGATCTTGCGGTCCGTCAGCCCGAAGATCAGTGGTTGGCGCGCGCAGATCACGCAGCACATGACTATGGCGCGCGCCTGCGCGGATAAGCCACCCCCCCTTTTCTTGACCCACATCAACGCCTAAGAAGGAGCGCGGCCATAAAGCGCCGTCAAAGTAATCATGACAGAGCAAAAACCAGTGACCCAAGTAGCTGCACGACCAGTCCCCACCCTGCCCGACGCCCAGACCATTACCGAGGTCAAGCATTATACAGACCGTCTTTTTTCGTTCCGCTGCACGCGGCCTGCGTCGTTGCGGTTTCGGTCAGGCGAATTTGTGATGATCGGGTTGATGGGCGATCCGGACCCCAAGTCTGGCAAGATCAAGCCGCTGTTGCGAGCCTATTCGATAGCCTCGCCCGGCTGGGACGAGGAACTAGAATTCTATTCGATCAAGGTGCCTGATGGTCCGCTAACCAGCCGTTTGCAGCACATCAAGGTAGGCGACGAGATTATCCTGCGCCCCAAGCCAGTGGGCACTTTGGTGCATGACGCGTTGATCCCTGGCAAACGGATCTGGTTCTTTGCTACCGGCACCGGGTTTGCGCCCTTTGCGTCGCTGCTGCGCGAGCCGCAGACCTATGCGGACTACGACGAGGTGATCATCACCCACACCTGCCGCGAGGCGGGCGAGTTGACTTATGGACGTGATCTGATTGCCGCCCTTAAGGATGATGAATTGCTCAACGAGGTGATTGGTGAAGGGTTTTGGAAGAAGATCAAATACTACCCCACCACGACCCGCGAGGAGAGCGCCAAGATGGGGCGGATTACTGATCTGATGCGCTCAGGCGAGGCGTTTACCCAATTGGGTGTTAAGCCGCTTAGCCCCGAGAATGACCGTGCGATGATTTGCGGCAATCTGGCGTTCAACATCGAGCTGAAAGCGATGCTTGAAGAGTATGGCCTTGAGGAAGGGGCCAATTCCAAGCCAGCGCATTATGTGGTCGAAAAGGCGTTTCTTGATTAGGAAAACGTAGGTTGAGATACAAAAAGGGCCGCTCAATTGAGCGGCCCTTTTCGTTTGTCGTGGCCTTGGGCTTACATGCCCAGAGCTTCTTTGATGGCTGCAAGAACATCAGGCAGCTTGGACGGATCAGATGCAATTTCGGCAATCTGGCCCATCAGCTGGGTCTTGGCGATAGCACCAAGGTCGGAGCCTTGAACCATTTCCAGAACCTGTGCAGCGTCAAACCCTTCGGGTGTGAGCAGCGATGCCAAATCGGGTGCAGCGGCAGCGGCTTCTTCTGCAGCAGCAGCAGCTTCGGCGGCGGCGGCCTCTTCTGCAGCAGCAGCGGCAGCTTCTTCAGCAGCGGCAGCGGCTTCAGCGGCTTCAGCGGCGGCTTCATCGGTCGCGGCGGTCGCAGCTTCTTCCAACGCAGCAGCGGCAGCAGCCGCTTCTTCTTCAGCAGCGGCGAGGGCAGCGGCGGCGGCTTCTTCCACCGCAGCGGCAGCAGCAGCCGCCTCTTCTTCAGCAGCGGCAAGGGCAGCCGCAGCAGCTTCTTCCAACGCAGCAGCAGCGGCAGCAGCTTCTTCCTCGGCAGCGGCAGCAGCGGCAGCAGCTTCTTCTTCAGCGGCGGCAACGGCGGCAGCAGCGGCTTCTTCAGCAGCAGTGGCGGCGGCAGCAGCGGCTTCTTCAGCAGCAGCTTCTATAGCCGCGGTTTCGCCCGTGATGCCCTTCCAGAGGCCACCATCGTTCAAGAATCTGTCACCGAGAAAACCGGCGAGTACGATGATTACAATAATGAGAACAGCTCTCATGGTTTTAGTCCTTCAAAAAACATGGCCCCCAATGAGCCTCGGGCATTCATATGCCAGATCAAACGGGACGTGAAAAGCGGGAACGCAGCGCAACCATTCCCCCCAGGTTGAAAACTGAATTTTTTTGCGGGTTGAACCGGCGCACTGGCAGGTTTACCTTGTTTGTGCACTTAATGAGCAATCAAAGGATAAAGATCATAGCCCGCAGACCACATAACGCGCCACCCGCGCGTGATACCGGCCCCCGCGTTAACGAACGCATCACATCCAGTGAAGTCCGCCTGATCGGCGCTGATGGTGACAACGTCGGCGTTGTCACACCCGCGCGCGCCATGGTTATGGCCGAGGAAGCCGGCTTGGATCTGGTCGAAATTTCGCCAAACGCAAACCCGCCTGTGGCCAAGATTATGGATTTCGGCAAGTTTAAGTACGAGACCCAAAAGCGCGAGGCCGAGGCCCGCAAGAAGCAAAAGATCATCGAGATCAAAGAGGTCAAGTTCCGCCCCAATACGGATACCAACGACTATGACGTCAAAATGCGCAACGTCTATAAGTTCTTGGAAAACGGCGACAAGGTAAAGGTTACCCTACGCTTCCGTGGCCGTGAAATGGCGCACCAGAACCTGGGCCGTGAACTGCTTGAGCGTGTTGCCGAGGACACCAAAACGCACGGCAAAGTGGAAAACTTTCCCAAGATGGAAGGCCGCCAGATGGTCATGCTGATCGGGCCGCTGCCCAGGTAACGACGCACCGTGACGAACCAATTGCGAGGGCGGTCTGTGCAACGCAGGCCGCTCTCGTCGTTTGTGCCAAACGTCTGCCGCTTGGGAGTGTGTTTGCAAGCAAACCCACGGGAAGGCCGCCAGATGGTCATGCTGATCGGGCCGCTGCCCAGGTAACGATGCACCGTGGCGAACCAATTGCGAGGGCAGTCTGTGGGAACGCAGGCCGCTCTTTTCTACAGGCGCTCCATCTTGAAATCTTGCGATTCAGTGCCCGCCGGTTGAGGGGTGTCGCAAAAAAGGGCGGCCCAAATCAATGGCCCGCCCCCTACCGCAAAGCCTATGTTTACTTCGGGTTATCGAACAACCGCGCGAGAGTGTCGGCGGTGTAAATCCGGTCATCGTCAGTGGATTCGCCATGTACGACCATAAAGCCGTTGATACTGCCCCCGCTCACGACCGGGCACATGATTGTCACGTCCTGATCGCCCGGCTGAAGATCCCAGCCATAAACAACCCAAGTCGTCGGATCGACGTTACCGCCGCCGTTCACATCCACATAGCGACGCATTGCGCTTTCAGCAGCGGACATACACGCCTCGCGCGAGGTGCTCGTGCCAAGGTCTTGCACGGTAAATCCTTCGGCCATGGCCGATGTTGCACCTAGGGCGACAAAAAGGCCCGCAGTCAATGTCATCTTCTTCATCAATAAGTCCTCGCTTAAGTTAACAATTACGCAGCTGCAACGGCGTCTACACCCCGCCCATTGGCAGCCATGTTCGCCTTTACAATGTTGTGGTAGCCGGTGCAGCGGCAGAGAGTGCTTTCAAGATAAGTGCGCACATCTGCATGGCTTGGCCTGGCCTGGGGTTCGTTTGCAGCAGCACCGCCGCTGACATCACCATAGCCGGAGTGCTGAACCCGAATTGCAGCCCGCGGTGATCTTGAGACGCCTGCTGACGTGCAGACAATATTCTGTCGGCTTTGATCGCGGTCAAGGTGCTCGCCGTCATAGCAAGATCATTCACTGTCAAAGTAATTTGCGTCACGATTCCCCCCTTGTCTTCTTGGCCCTTGCGATGCGATTTCTGATAGTAAATCACGCCAAACCCGCTGTGAGAATAGGAAAGATGTCTTGACAGTCGCCTGACTTGACCTATCGGCGCAGGATCTGGGTCACCTGTGCCATCACACTCAGGGCAATTTCGGCAGGACTGCGCGATCCGATATCAAGCCCGACAGGCGCATGAATTCGGGCGATTTGATCTGCCGTAAGACCCAGCTGCTCCAACCGGGCCACCCGTTTTGCATGGGTGCGCGTCGAGCCCAGCGCCCCCAGATAGAACACATCCGAGCGCAGTGCGGCGATAATTGCCGGGTCATCCAGTTTCGCGTCATGGGTCAGTGTCACGACAGCAGTGCGCGCATCAAGTCCGACTGCGTTAAGGGCTTCGTCGGGCCAGTCATCCAAAATTGTGACGTTTGGAAAGCGCCCGATTGACGCAAACGCGGGGCGCGGGTCTACCACCGTCACGTCATAGCCGCAGGTCTGGGCCATCCCTACAAGGGCCTGCGCGATATGCACCGCGCCAACGATGACCATGCGCAGCGGTGCGTTGTGAATGACGACAAATGTATGCCCGTCCTCTTGCACGCCCGATCTGTCAGCGCGAAACCTGTCGACATGGCCTGTGGTATCAATTCGGCGGGTCGGCCCGTTGAGATCAGCAACATAGGCGACGGCGCGGCGCGCGGCGCGCAGGGCGACCAATTGTGCAAGCAGGTCTGGGTCAATCACGGTGCCGACGGGCTCCACAAGCACCCGAATACGTCCACCACAGGCAAGCCCGACCGCAAAGGCATCATCATCGCTGACCCCATACTCAAGCAGGCGAGCCTGGCCATCTGCCAAGGCTGCTTGTGCCTCAAGCACGACGGCCCCTTCGACGCAGCCCCCAGAAACAGAGCCCTGCATCGCGCCTGTGCGATCAATCACCAACTGGCTGCCTGCGGGGCGCGGCGCTGACCCCCAGGTATCCACCACCGTGGCCAGAACCGCACCGCGCCCTGCCCTGTGCCATGCAAGTGCGCAGGCGGGCATATCATCGCTGTTTGTCATTGCGTGACGCGATCCTCGGGGATCACAAAGACCTGACCGGGATAGATCAGATCAGGATCGCGGATGCGGTCCCGGTTTGCCTCGAAGACGCGCACATACATCACACCGCTACCATAGCGTTCTTGGGCAATCGCCCAAAGGGTCGCGCCAGGCTGCACGGTTTTGACGGCCACACGAAACCCTTCGGTTGCGGTTTCCTCGGCCATTGCGGCGGCAACGACAGCAGGTTCTTCACGCTGAAACGGAGTTTCGATGCGTGACACGACTGTGCCCTCGGTGTCGACTTCATCAACGCGCAGGGTATAAATGCCAGTGTCGACCTGCGGCAGGTCCGTGCGCCAGTCGCCGTTCAAGCTGATCCGCGACGTAGTGATGGGCTGGTTGTCCAGATAGACCCGCACAAAGCCTTCCCCGGCAGCGCGCCCGCCCAAGAGGACATCGCCATCAGGGTCATAGGTGATCGTGTCCAAGGCAACAGTTGTCGTGACCTCTGGCGGGGTATCGGAAAGGGCGGCAGGCTGCAGAACGCGCACGCCATCGGCATCAGCTGAAAGGATCGCAGGGGCGGTTGGTTCTGTGACCGTCGGTTCAACGATTGTCGGTTCTAGTGTCACTGGCTCTGGTGTCTCCGGTTCAATGACCGTTGGTTCAATAGCCGCGAGTTGCGTCACCACAGGCTCGGCGGCGGGCGTTTCAGAAACGCTCTCCTCGGTCACTGGGGTTTCCACGATAGGGGGCGCAGGGGTCTGCGTGACCGGATCGGCGGCGGCAGTCTCTATCTCAGGTTCATCAACAACGGCGGGTGCGGCCTGTGCCAACACGGGCGCGCTGATCGGTCCGATGATACGGCTTTCGGCCGCCGCGCGCGCTGTCCCGTCAGGATCGGCCAGCAGATCAAGAACGCGCGGTTGCGCCGACGGCGACAGTGCCAGCAAAGCCACAAAGGCCCCCTGCGCGTCGGCCTGCACGCGGTCAATCTCTTGCCCGTCCAACAAAAGTGCTACCATTTCACCGGCCAGCGCACGCCCTGCGACGGTGCCTGTCCCATCGGGGTAGATAAACGTCACATCAAAGCTTGGCGGCGCCATGATCGGGGCCGCGGGTTCGGGCACCACTGTCGGTGCCGCCTCGGGGGCCGCAATCACGATCTCGGGTTCCACGGGATCCGGCATGAGGCGCGGAACGACCAAGACCCCGGCAATCACCGCCACAGCCACCGCCGCGCCAGCCGCGGCTACAGTGCCCCCGCTACTGGCGAAGATGCCTATTTTCTCGCTCACGCTTTACCCTTCCGTTTCATCCGGTTTGCGCCCACTTGGCCGCAATCGGTTGAGCGACCTTAGCAAGCGGGCTATGAGCGGTCAAAGCCGCGTTTACATCAAAGGGATTTTCAATGGAATTTACCAAATCAGTCTGTGTCTATTGTGGATCGCGCGCCGGTGCGCGGCCCGCCTATGCCCAAGCCGCGCGTGATACCGGCACAATGCTGGCCCGTAACAGCTGGCGGCTGGTTTATGGTGCGGGCGATGTGGGGCTCATGGGGCTTGTTGCCAATGCCACACAACAACAGGGCGGCAAGACCTTTGGCGTGATCCCCGTGCATCTGCTGGACTGGGAGGTCGGCAAGCGCGACCTTGACCAGTTCGTCATCACCGAGAACATGCACGAGCGCAAAAAGGTCATGTATATGAACGCCGACGCTGTGGTGGTGTTGCCCGGCGGCGCGGGGTCAATGGACGAGTTTTTCGAGGTGCTGACATGGCGCCAGTTGGGCCTGCACGACAAGCCAATCGTGCTGGTCAATGTGGCCGGATATTGGGATCCGCTTTTGACGATGCTGGACCGGATGATTTCCGAAGGTTTTGCCGAAAAATCGCTGCTGGGTTACATCTCTACCGTGCCGGATGTGGCCGCATTAGAGACCACCCTGCGCGACGCCCTATCCTGACGCAAGGCCACAACCGAATAGATCGCCAGTGCGGCCCAGATCAGCGGGAATGCAATCGCGTGCCAGCGGGTAAACGGTTCGGCGAACACGAACACCGCGATGAAGAATTGCAGCGTCGGGTTCAGGTATTGCGCCAGCCCGATTGTGGACAGGCGCACCCGCCGCGCCGCATAGCTGAACAAAATCAACGGGATCGCGGTGAACGGGCCCGATAGCGCCAGCAACAGATGCGTGTGCATATCCAACGGCTGCCCCGCAAAGGCGATATAGGCAATCGCAAAGGGCGCAAGCAGCAGCACTTCGGCAGTGACAGACACCACCGGCCCCAGATCGAGCGATTTCTTGATCAGCCCGTAAAGCCCGAACGTCACCCCAAGGATCAGCGATATCCACGGCGGCACGCCCAGCCCGATGGTCAGTGTCAGAACGGCACAAGCCGCCAAGCCAACAGCGACCCACTGACTGCGCGCCAATGCCTCGCCAAAGGCGACACGTCCTAGCAGCACCGCCACCAGCGGAAAGATGTAGTAACCAAGCGAGGCTTCGACGCCGCGCCCGTTGTGAATTGCACTAATGAACGTCAGCCAGTTGGACGCGATCATCACACCCGCTGCAAGGATAATCAGGAAGGATCGCGGGTTGCGCACGGCGCCCAGCAGCAAGCCCAAACGGCCCTGCGCCGCTAGAACGGCAGCAAAGAACATCAATGACCACAAGGTGCGGTAGCCAATGACCAAGGTCGAAGGAACATGGCTAAGCAATGCCCAAAACAGCGGCGACAAGCCCCAGATGGTGCAAGCGACCACCATCGCCAGAACGCCTTTGATCGGATCGCGCATTGCCGTTCTCCTTTGCCATGCAAAGGGTCATGAGCGCAGCAGATTGGCAAGGGGCTGCGCGTCGGTTGTCGCTATCCGAGCATGAAAACATCATAGCGCGTTGATTTTCCCAAGATCTGGTGCGAGCAGGCCCGTATCCCCACAATCGGATCAGCCTTGGCGGGCCACTTCAAGACCACCCGACTGCGCGCATGTTTTAGCGCCACGCGCACGAGTTCAGCGGCATCGTCATCGGATCCAACTATTTCGCGAACCTGACGCAACTCGCGCTTGACCAGTGCCGAGTTCTTGCGTGGCGGATGCATCGGATCGATCAGGATCGCCTCGCCAGACAATTCTGGCAGCAAATCCTTGGCGTCGCCCTGCAAAAGCGTCATGCGGCCGATGATATCGCTAAATTCGCCGCCTTCGTCCTTGGCCCGCTGCATCCCCTGCACCAGCAAGGCATGCATCTGCGGCGAACGTTCAATCAATGTGACCTGTGCACCCAGCGAGGCCAAAAGAAACGCATCGCGCCCCAAGCCTGCTGTTGCATCGACAATCATCGGCGTTTTACCGGCGCGTAGGCCCATCGCCTTGGCCAGTGCCTGCCCGCGCCCACCACCGAACTTGAGGCGGTGCGCGACCGCCCCGCTGACAAAATCAACCCGCAATTCCCCAGTCTGCGTCATGCTTTATCCATTGCCCCGCCCATGCTCAATTATGACGGATAGCTTTCCGTGGACCATTGTAAAAGTCCTATCTTGGTCCCGGAGTTGGCGCCGGTCATCTGTGCCCCAGCGGGGTACCTATCCCGATTAACCCTTTGTGCACGAATGCGCGCTTGACCAGATGCCAAAGGTAGCTGACCAGCAAACAGATCGACATCGAGTCCCCGACGAAGCATTGAAAACCGGAGTTGCCGCAAGTGATGTGGCAACTGGGCCAGTCAACACATCGTGGAATTTGCGCAAAAGCTGTTTTATGCGCACGCCGTAGACAAACTGGCGAAGGCCTTAGCGGACCGGCTGTGTCAGCCAATCACGACCGAAAAGACCTAACGCGCGGCCCTAAGACCAAAAAAAGGGCGCCCCACAAGAGACGCCCTTTCCGTATCACAATCAATGCAACTACATGCGCGATGCGACGTTTTCCCAGTTGACCAAGTTATCAAGGAAGTTGGTCAGATATACGGGGCGTTTGTTGCGGAAATCGATGTAATAGGAATGTTCCCACACATCGCAGCCCAGCAGGGCCGTCTGGCCAAAGCACAGCGGGTTCACGCCGTTTTCGGTTTTCGTCACCGCAAGCGACCCGTCGGCGTTTTTCACCAACCAGCACCAACCGGATCCGAATTGGCCCGCACCTGCGGCTGAAAACTGGGTTTTGAAGTCAGCGACGGAACCAAAGTTCTCGACCAATGCGGCCTCAAGCGCGCCCGGCATGGCGGAGGCATCTGGTGTCATCATTTCCCAGAACTGATTGTGGTTCCACAGTTGCGAGATGTTGTTGAAAATACCGTTCTGCGCCACTGTCTTGGGATCATATGTGCCGGTGATGATCTCTTCGAGGGACTTGCCCTCCCAGTCGGTGCCCTTGATGGCAGCATTGCCGTTGGTCACATAAGCGTTGTGGTGCAGGTCGTGGTGAAACTCGAGCGTTTCGGCAGACATGCCCTTACCGGCAAGCGAGTCATGGGCATATGGAAGGTCTGGAAGGCTAAAAGACATGGGAAATCCCCTTGTTAGAGTTCAATGTTCGCTACCCTTTAACAAAGCGTTCGGACAGGCGACGTCAAGGTCTAAAGGGCGAACAAATCAAACGGATAATTACGGACGCGCGCCGCGCGCTGGTGGACTTTACCACATGTATTGTTATTATAGCGGAAACAATCCGGGAAAACCGGCAGCGCCTTACGCCACCTTAACACCAAGATGGCACGCTTGGCGCGCAGCAGAGCAGGAGCAGGCCAAATGGCCCCCAAACACACGTATACGATCCTTTCCATGATGAAGGACGAGGGTCATTCGCTTGTCGAATGGGTCGCCTATCATAACCACATCGGCTTTGATAATATTTGCGTCTACACCAACAACTGTAGCGACGGCACCGATGACATGCTGATCCGGCTCGAGGAAATGGGCTGGCTCAAACACTTTCGCAACGATGTTCCAGAAGGCAAGAAACCGCAGCCGAACGCACTAACGCTGGCGACGCAAAACGAAGACGTCGTGAATAGCGAGTGGATTTTGACGATGGATGCCGACGAGTTCCTGTCCATCAAATGTGGACGTGGACGGATTGAAGACCTGATCGAACGGATGGGCCCCGAGGCCAACGCGATGGCAATTACCTGGCGGTTTTTCGGCTCCAACAGTGTGACCGACTGGAATCCTGGACTTGTCATTGAAAACTACACCCACTGCGCGCCCGATATTTTCAAAAAGGGATGGGGCGTAAAAACCATCTTTAAGCCCTACCGTGATATGAAGCTGGGCATCCATCGCCCACATATCAAGAAAGCCTCGCAAGAGCCTGCAAATGCAAAGCTTATGTTTGACCAGCTGTGGCTAAACGGGTCGGGTGATCCGATGCCAGACGAGTTTTCCCTCTCGGGCTGGCGATCCACAAAACCGACACTGGGCTACAAGTTGGTCGAGCTAAACCACTACGCCGTCAAATCATACGAGGCCTATTTACTGCGCCGCGTGCGGGGCAATGTGAACAACAAAGAAGACAAGTATGACGCGGCCTATTTTGCCCTGTTTGATCGCAACGAGGAAGAAGCGAGCAACGCGACCCGACACGCCCGCGGCACGAAAAAGAAGATGGCACAAATCCTGTCAGACCCGATCATGCGCGACTTGCAAGACAAGGCGTTGGCGTTCCACGCCGCCCGTGTCGAAATGCTGCGCAGCACCGGTGAATATGACTCTTGGGTCGCCGAGCTGAAAAAAGCTGGCGAAGTGCCGCTTGATAGGCTCGACGAAGTGTTGTTCATCCAGCACCTGCCCAAACAATGGCAAGACAAGGTCAAGGAAATGAAGGCCCAAGGCGTGCCTGACAAAATGATCGCCAAGATGATCGCCCAGACACAGACCGCCAAGAAAGGCGAGACCCGCCAGGCGTTGCTTGAGGCTGCTGGCGAAAAACCCGAAGATCGTCTGGACGCACATCAATTGCGTGAACGCGATAAAACAACAGAAAGGGCGATGAGCCTTAGCGACAACCCGTTCCTTAATACACCCGAGGCTGCGGGTCTGGGTGTGCCGCTTATGAACGAACGGGCGCAGAAAATTGCGCTTGCAGCACAGGCGGGCGGCGACGGTCCACGCGACGCGAAACTGCGTGAAAAGGCTGCGCAGGCGCGCAAAGTGCGCGATGCGCGAACCGCGCGGGTTGACCTGAACGAACCGGCTCCAACGCTGGAACAGATCATCCAAGAGGTCACCGGCGAAGCCGCGAGCGAAATATACAGCACGCCTGGGACTGTGGCCGCCTCGCCGTCAACAACGCCTTCCAAGGCGATCGGAAAACCGACTGTGCGCGAGACGAGCACGCAAAAGGCAACACCCAAAGCAGCAGCAAAGCCGAAAGCTGCAAGCGCTACCAAAACATCTGCAGCCGCACCGAAAAAACGCGTGGCGACCACAAGAAAAACCACGGCCCGCAAGGCCACCACGACGCGTAAGACAACCAAACCAGCGGCAACAACAGCCGCGAAAAAGGACGCCTAAACATGGCCAACCAGCCCACGACCCTCGTTTCAACCATGAAGAACGAGGGGCCCTACCTTCTTGAATGGTTGGCCTATCACAAATCCATCGGCGTCGACGATTTTTGCATTTTTTCAAATGATTGCACCGATGGGACCAACTTGATCCTGAACCGGCTTGACCAGATGGGCGTGATCAAACACTTTGATAACCCGCTTGGGCCGAACATGGACCCGCAGCGCGCCGCCTATAGCCGCGCCAACAAAATGGACTGGGTCCGCGCAAGCGACTGGATTTTGATCGTGGACGCGGATGAGTTTTTGAACGTGCATGTGGGCGATCATTCGGTGCAGGCCCTGATTGACGCCTGCCCAGAGGACACGGACTCGATCTCGATCAATTGGCGGCTCATGGGCGGGTGCGGGCAGTCAAAAATGTCTGATGATCTTGTTACCGAACGCTTTACCCGTGGATCAACGTTTGAAAAACCCGAAAACGGACTGGTTTGGGGGTTTAAAACCCTGTTCCGCCCAGCAAGTTTTGATTTCTTTGGCGTGCATCGCCCGAAGTTCCACAAGACCAAGGAAATCGTCCCTGACATGGTCAAGATGGTTAATGGCGCGGGCAAACCAATGGGCGACAAATACCTGCAAGGCGGCTGGCGCGGTAGCAAAGACAATGTCACCAATGAATTTGCACAGGTGAATCACTACGCCGTAAAATCGCGCGAGGATTTCTTGCTGAAGCGTCTGCGCGGCACCGCCAACTCCAAGAACAAAGACCGGATTGATATGGGGTATTGGGGCAAATACGACATCAATACCAACGAAGACGCAACGATCCGCACCGATGGGATCCGCGCCCAGATGGACGAGTGGCTGCAAGACGGTGATTTGGCGGCCCTGATGCGGTCATGCATGGATTGCTCGCGCCGCGTGTTGGATTATCAACTGACCGTGCCGGAATTTCGCACGTTCCTCGACACGGGCATCTTCGGAAAAATGAAAGACGCCGCCGAATGAGTGCACCTGCACGCTTTCTTTGTGTCGGCACCCATCACAAGACCGGCACAGTCTGGATGCGGCGCACGTTCCACAAATTCGCCACCGCCGAGGGTATCCCCGTGACGCGGGTAAATGAATGTTCGCGGCTCAACGTATTGCCCACGGACGGCCCCGCACTCGTGGTCAGTTGGTCGTCGTCATTTCCGCTGGCGCTGTTTAACCACCCGCAAGCGCGGTTCTTGCACATGATCCGCGATCCGCGCGATGTGCTGCTGTCGGGCTACCGCTACCATCTGGTAGCGCCTACCGGAAATGAGAAGTTCCTACGCATTCCGCGCAAGGATCTGGGCGGCAAGACCTACAAGGAGCACCTGAACGCCCTGCCATCGCGCATTGATGGCTTGTTATTCGAGATGAACAACAAGCATGCCGAAACCGTGACCGAAATGCTGATATGGCCCTACGGCCACCCACAGGTTGTTGATTTACGTTATGAAGACCTGATCAACGACACCGATTGCGCACTATTTGACAGGGCAATCCGGCGACTGGATGTGCCGACGTTTGATCATGACCGGCTGATGAAATCCTATTGGGATCACAGCCTGTTTGGCGCATTGGCCGATCCCGAAAACCGAAAGCCCAACGTCAAAGCCCATGTAAAATCGGCAAGCACGGCACAATGGCGTGCAAAACTCCCCCGCGAAGTGGCGACAGCATATGCGGCGCGCTTTGGGGCCGCACTTGCGGTACTTGGCTATGCGCAAAACGACGATTGGGTGAACGAATGCCTGCCCGAGGCGGAAATGGCCAAGGCAACCACCGCTAGCTAGGCCACCAAATTAGGCGACGGTGCGCGCCACGTTAACTGGCCGCAGATTTGGCCTCCGCTGCTTCGACCTGTGTCAAAAGTTTTGCGAATTCAGGCTGTTTCTTGAGCGTTTCAATTTTGGCCTGCGCCTGCACGACGGCGCGTTGATGCAACCTGTTCAATTCAGGGTCTTGCAGAAGACGGTCACGTTCCTGCGCTATCCGCCCGACCCAGCGCTGAATGCGCTCATCGTGTTGTTCGCCCTGATTATACTTGTTCCAGTATTGGATCGAATATGCATGATCCGCATGGTTCGCATTGCCCCGCGCCGCCTTGAGAAGGAACGTCTCCATCGAGCGCAGCGCATAGTGGTTCAACTGCACCAAATCAAAGCCATAGTTCGGGTAGAGCAGGCTTTTCACATCGCGCGTAAGGTCCACCTCGGTCAATGGCTGCCCGCTTCCGTTGACCATCGTGACGCGATCAAGTTTGTTGGCTAAAAAAGTTGGGGAATGGTTGTGAATCCGGCGCGGGGTTGATGACCGATGGGTCAGTGTTTTAACGCCACGCCGGTTTAACCTGCGATGATAGGCTTTTTCATAGCTGGCTGCAAGCGTACTGTCTCTTATACACATCT
>FLOH01001074.1_pt1 | contig 45525 bp, 36 predicted proteins | sample 756751 | NCBI WGS metagenome assembly FLOH01 (sample SAMEA4026879, study PRJEB14308) | marine metagenome | biome: coastal water; material: water | depth 74 m | reverse complement strand
TACGCTTGCATCACAATAGAAGGAGACAATAATGAATCTTCAGAGTTTTAAATTAAGTACTTCACTAGTGTTAATAGTATTAGCGACAATATTCTTAATACAAAATACTCAAGTTGTCCAAATCAGTATAATATTTTGGTCAATCTCTATGTCTGCTGCAATTATGGTTGTTACACTGTTGGTAGTGGGTATTTTAATAGGGTGGTTTCTAAACGGATATTTATCCAATAAAAAGAGTAAGATTCTAACTAATATTGATTAATCTTTTATTATTTTTGTTATCTGCACATATGAGAAATTTATAGTTTAGCTTGTAGCTATGAGGCAATTGATTTAATCATTATTCTATTATAATATGTACGATTTTTCACTACACGAATTAAAAATAATAAAAGCTGAATTTGAAAAATTCTCCGGTGAAAACCCAAACCATGTTGAATTAGTTAAAACCGAAAAATTCTTCCGCCGAATTCTTAAGAACAATAATACAATCAAACTTTTAATAGATAGGGAAACATTCCAAATTGCAGATAGCAACGAATTAGCTCAAAGCTTTTATGGCTACTCAGAAGAAGAGTTGTTACAGAAGCAGATATTTGAACTGAATACACTTACAAAAGAAGAGGTTATTGATGAGTATGAGAGATCTCTCGCCGAAAATAGAGATTATTTTGAGAGCAGTCAAAAAGATATTAATAATAAAATTAAAAAGGTAATGGTTCGCTCAACACCAATTAAGCTAAGTGGGAAAAATTATTTTTACCTTGTGATTCATGAACTTGAGAACTTAGAAGAACCAGAAGTTGAAGAACCGGAGAAAAAAGAACCAACGATATTTACCCTACCAAATTCCGCCGAAAAGCAAGAACTGGATGATGATTTAGAAATTATTGCAAATAATGCTCGTGATCTAGTTGTTCTTTCCAATAAATTAGCTGAATCAGAAATTAAACTTCAACAACTTAATGCGAGCAAAGATCGTTTCTTTTCAATTATCTCGCATGATCTTAAGAACAGCTTCTTCGCAATTATGAGCCTAAGCAAAAAATTATCAGATCCGGATAATAACGAAACTGAAGAACAGAAAACTCATATTGCTCATTTGCTCCATGATAATTCAAAAAAATTGTATTCGTTTCTGGAGAACTTACTTACTTGGGCTAGAGTTCAACGTGGAGAAACAATTTATGAACCGAATAATTTTAATCTGAATAAAATTACTTCCGAAATAACTTCGATCTTTAAATTAAAAGCAGATGAAAAGAATATTAACTTGGAAAACAAAGTTGATGAAAAACATGAGGTTTTTGCAGATCAAAATATGATAAAAACGATTTTAAGAAACTTGGTTTCCAATTCACTTAATTTCACCAAGAACAGAGGTGTTATAAAGATACTTTCAGAACAAACAGATGATGAAGTTATTGTTACCGTTGAGGATAATGGAATTAGCATTAGTGAGGAGAACCGGCAAAAACTATTTCAAATAGATAAGAAGTATATTGGAACCAATACTGACGGTGAAAAGGGAACCGGACTTGGTCTAATTTTATGCAAAGAATTTATTGAGAAGCATGATAAGAAAATTTGGATTGAAAGTGAATTAGGGAAAGGAAGTCGATTTATATTTACATTACCGCTGCATCAATCAAATATAGATTAACAACTCACTCGTACTTAATATCAAATAATTTCATCAACTCTTTAGTATGCAGCACACCAGATCTACTCTTATTAGTTAAAACAATCAAAGTTTTTTCATCTGTTAAAGATCGAATAAAATAAGATCTGAAACCTTTCCACCATCCAGTGTGATAAACTATTTTGCTGCTGTCTGGAAGCATATTAACTCGCCAACCGTAGCCGTAATTATCATTATTGTAAAGTTCTTTATTCCCAAGTTGATAAGCACTTCCCAGTTCTTCTAAAGTTACTAGCGTTCCTTCAAATAGAGCTCTGCTGAATTTATTCATATCACCAACAGATGAGTAAATTCCTTTATCACCAACCACACCGTTTAGATAAGTATTCTCTGCTCTTCTTCTCCACGACACATAACCTTTAACTTTACTATTATTAACTGAGTCAATGTTTTTATCATAAACGTAAGTATCATTCATATTTAATGGAGTAAAGATCTCATCTTTCATAAATTCTGAGTATGATTTATTCGAAACTTTTTCAATTATTGAAGCAAGCAAGGCATAATTCGTATTATTGTAGTTATATCGTCTTCCAGGCAAATAATATGGAGGAGGTTTTTTTTCAATCATCAGATCAATTACGTCGCTATTATCAATTGTTAAATTTCTGGAATCTCTCCAAAACTCATCAGCAAAATACATATAATTTGATAATCCAGATCGATGAATCAGCAATTGATGTACGGTAATATTGTTATAGGGAAAATTAGGAAAGAATTTTCTCAGACTGTCAGAATACGAGAGTTTTCCATTCTGCTTTAATAGCATAATTGCATAAGCCGTAAAAGTTTTAGTAACAGAGGCAAGTTGAAATGAAGAGCTTTTATTCAATGAATCTTTTTGTTTAATATTCGCAAGTCCAAATGAATTTTCATAAACAATTGTGTCATGAGCACTGAAGAGAACTGTTCCATTAAATAATCCTTTTTTATTTCGTTTTGAAAAAAAAGAATCAATCTTTTGCGATATTGGAGTATTATCTATATATACAAACTCAGGTTTGTTTTCCTTAACACTTTTAGCAATTATATTTGCTTCATTGGACTTAAATGACCAGCGCCAAATAAGCGATACTAAAAAGAATGAAAAAAGGAAAAAACTAAATATTTTAAAACGCATTCAGTAATTATAATTTATTAAAAAAACGATTATATAATTTATGAAAATTATTGGAAATATATTCTCTAAGTAAAACAATAATCACGCCACTATTCATTCCATATTATTAGGGCTTTTTTAGTATTTTTATCATAAAATAAACTGAAATTATGAATAAACCTGAAAAAATAACCAGAAGAAAATTACTTAGAAAAAGTGCTATTCTTTTATCTCTACCTATTTCAATTTTGTGGATAAAGGGAATTGATCGGAAAGTTGCTTCTTCGACTAAAACAAAAATTGTTATACCAAATAATTTATTAGACGGGATAACATTTCTGGATAAGATTATTATTAACAAAAATAGTAAAATTATTAATGTGTATTCATCATCATGTACTCATCTTGGATGCAAGATTAATAGTGAAATTGATAATAAATTAATTTGCCAATGTCATGGTTCTAAATTCGACCATGACGGTACGCCAAATGTTGGGCCTGCAGTTAAACCACTTAAGCAGATTGAATTACAAAGAGACAACAAAACTGGTGAAGTAATAGTATATGTCTAAGAATAAAGAAAAAGTCTCAGCTAAAATTTACTCTAAACTTTTTGGCTCTACATTCGGACATATTGCGTTTGCATCGTTTTTTATTGCTCTCATAACCGGAGTTATACTTTCGATCTTTTTTGATATCAATAAACCATTTGATTCAATTTCAATGATGGTGATAGTAAATCCAAGCGCATCGTTTATCCGTAGTTTGCATTATTGGAGCGCACAGATATTTTTAATTTTTATAATCCTTCATATTTGGGATCATCTGAGAAAATCTACTGAGATGCAGGTAAAAAAAGGCGTGTGGATACGTCTATCAATTTCATTACTTGCAATCTTTTTTGTGATGCTGACTGGGTTTATTCTTAATGCTGATGCAGATAGCATTCAAGCAAAGAGAATATTAGAAACTCTGCTTTTTGATATTCCTATTATCGGAAAATATTTGTCATTTTCTCTTCTTGGAAATGCAGATGACCTTCAACTCGTCTATGTTCATCACATTGCGACAACAACTATTTTTCTATGGATAATAATTGTTGAGCATGTTAAACTTATCTGGCCAAATATTAGAGCCGCTCTTAATTTATTTATCCCAATAATTCTTTTAAGTTTATTCTATCCCGCTACCCTACATAGTAATCATGATCCAATAATGAAGGGTCCCTGGTACTTTCTTGGAATGCAGGAACTGTTTCATTACATGACTTCTCCAATAATTATTTTATGGATATTTGCTTTTCTTCTTTTGATGATAATATTTCTACAAAAATTTAATGAAGTAAATAGAAAGCGAATCAAATATTTCTGGTTCTCAATTTCCATTATTTATTTTGTACTAATAATTATTGGATATTTTTTCCGAGGAGAGAACTGGGAATTCAAACTACCTTGGCAAAACGAATATCTTTCAATCAGTAGATTAAATCCTATTGATAATAGTAAGAATTATTTTACATATTTTGACGATAGTAAGGAAGTCCCGATAATATTGGGCGAGCGAGAAGGGTGCCAATACTGTCACTCCAATATGAAAGGATTCTCACCATCTCATGATCCAGAAGCTATTGGATGTGCTTCATGTCATTTGGGTAATCCATATACTATCGATAGGAGTCTTGCACATTCTGACATGATCAGAATACCTGGAAATTTAGAAACCGCGAACCGTTCATGCGGTGAAGCAAATTGCCATCCTGGAATTTCCGAAAGAGTTGAAGAATCGTTAATGAATACTATGAGCGGTGTGGTGAGTGTAAACAAATTTGTTTTTGAAGAAAGTAGCACTTTAGATCAACTTTATAATATTAAGAGTATTGGAAACTCAGCAGCTGATACTCATTTACGTAATCTTTGTGCATCATGCCACCTTGGAAAAGAAAAAATTGATTTTGGACCAATTAATGAATTATCACGAGGCGGAGGTTGTAATGCTTGTCATTTAAATTTTAGTAAAGAAGCTGTGAGTGATCTTCAAAAACTTGAACTCTCTAAAACAGATTCTTCCATTGTGAAATTTCATCCTTCACTTGATCTAAATATTACAAATGATCATTGCTTTGGATGCCACAGTCGATCCGGCAGAATATCCACAAACTACGAAGGTTGGCATGAAACACAACTAGATGAAAGTGAAATGCCGAATAAAAAACAGTACAGATTATTAAAGGATGAAAGAGTTTTTCAATTGGTGAGTTCAGATGTTCATCACCAACGAGGAATGGAGTGTGTCGATTGCCACAATTCATACGAGTTGATGGGAGACGGAAATATTTATGCCCATCAAGAAGAACAGTTAAAGATTAAGTGTGAAGATTGTCATTTTAATGGATCACCAAATTATGTCGGATATGAAAAGCTTGATTCAGAATCCAAAAAAATTGCAAAGCTGCGAAAATTAGATGAAGCGAATCATAAATATTTAATCACAAGTAAAGATAGTATTCCCCTAATTAATTCATATGTTAACAATGATGATGCTGTTTACATGGTTGGAAAAAACACCAATAAGAAGTTTGAATTAAAACCGCCCAATTTTATTTGTGAGGAAGGGAAAGCTCATGACAGACTAACATGCAATAGTTGTCACACTGCTTGGGCACCTCAATGTGTTGGCTGTCATACAGAGTATGAGCCAACCGAAATGGGGATTGATCACTTAACTGACAAAGAAACAATAGGAACTTGGAAAGAGTGGATGGGGGACTTTATAGCTGAACTGCCAACACTTGGTATCATGGTAAATAATTTCGGAGAGGAAGTTATCGAAACGTTTGTCCCGGGAATGATAATGACAATCGATAAATCGAAGTTTGATGAAGATGAGAGCGCGTCAATATTTCATCGGTTATTTGCTCCAACTGTAGCACACACTACTTCTGCAAAAGGACGAAGCTGCAAATCTTGCCACAACGATCCACTGGCTATAGGTTATGGACGCGGAGAATTAAATTACAGCTCTGACGGTAATTGGAGATTCCAGAATAAATATACTTTAGATTCAAATGATAATTTACCAGAAGATGCTTGGATTGGTTTTCTAAACAGTAATCAAGGTAAAGCCACACGAATTGGTGCTCGTCCATTTTCAATTGCTGAACAAAAACGAATATTAGCTGTTGGAGCTTGCTTAACATGTCATAATGAAAATTCGAAAATTATGCTGGCGTCACTCAAAGATTTTGATGAGTTATTAAAACGAGTTTCAAGTAAATGTGTGTTGCCTAAATGGTAATAGGTAATCATTTAATGAGGTTTAGAATAATGACTAATATGTGGTATGTCGATCCTCATTTTCGTAATTTTAATCACAATTATTTAGGATAGTTTTTAGTTTGAAAAACATAATTATACTTTTGATAGTGACATCTTTTCTCGTTGGCTGTGCTAAGAAACCGGATACTCCATATATAAAATCTGTTAAAGAATTTCATTCCACACGGATTGAAAAACTCAAACAACCAAATAGCTGGCTTTCTCTAATCGGTCTCTACTGGCTAAAGGAAGGAGATAACAATTTTGGAGCACATAAGTCGAATGATTTAATTTTCCCCAAAGGTTCTACTCCAGAGTATATTGGGAATTTTATTCTGGAGGATTCAATTGTTACTGTCAAAATTAACAAAGGTCTTGAAGTTACTCACAATGATTCACTTGTTACTACAGTTGTATTGCAGAATGACATAACCGGAAACCCAACAATACTTAAACAGGGTTCGCTTAGTTGGTTTGTAATTCAGCGTGGTAATCAATTTGGGATTCGACTCAAAGATTCGGAAAGTGAATTACTGAAAGAATTCGATGATATAGAGATGTTCACAATTGATCCTATGTGGAAAATTGAAGCAGAGTTTGTCAAATATGATGAACCTAAAGAAGTTGAAATTCCAACTGCTATTGGAACGGTGGAAAAGGGAACTGCTTATGGAAGACTCGAATTTTCAATTGACAAAGAGGAATTCACTCTTGAACCGCTTGGAGATATAAAAAGTCTTTTTCTAGTATTTGGTGATAAAACCAATGGAGAAGAAACTTATGGTGCGGGTAGGTTTTTATCTATTGATGAGCCGGATTCTACCGGAAAAATATTTATCGATTTTAATAAAGCATACAACCCTCCATGTGTTTTCACAAAGTATGCTACTTGTCCACTGCCAACAAAAGATAATTATTTAAATACAAAAATTACTGCAGGTGAAATTAATTTTCATTCTGCTTTTCACTAATCTCTAATTAAATTTTTGACTAGGAGAAATTATGAAGAATAGAGTTTTTTTAATTTTAGCTATGATGGTCATATATTCTATGACCATTGGGCAAGATTTTAAACGTTACCAGTTTAAGTCAGGAAAAGTTGTATACAAAATGACTGGGGCACAGACAGGAACAGAGACATTGTACTTTGATGATTACGGACGCAAAGAAGTTCATTTTAATGAATCAGTTATAAAAATGATGGGTATTGAGCAGAAATCAAATACCCAAACAGTATTAGAGGGAAAATATATTTATGCTATAAATAAGGAAAATAATACAGCCCAAAAAATGGAAAATCCATTATACTCAATGCTCTCAGATGAAGATGACCTACAAAAAGTTGGTGAGGATATCATGAAAAAAATGGGTGGGAAAAAGGGTGGTACAGAAACTATTCATGGTAAGGATTGTGAAATTTGGGAAGTCCCCAAAATGGGTGGAAAAATTTGGGTCTGGAATTCAATCTCAATTAAAACTGTTGTTAATATGATGGGATTGACTATTACTCAAGAAGCTGAGAGCATCGAGACCGACATTCATGTATCATCAGATCTATTTAAGATACCTGAAGGGATTGAAATACAAAATATTGATAATGCTGACCTAAAAGGTTTAATGGGAAATTAAATAAGAATTTGCATCAATGGGGAGTTTAATTACTCCCCGTTTCTCATTTAACTGCTACCAATTATCTCCCTTTGAAATTGAACCAAACTTCCATATAATAGTATCCAATTAATTGCCGATTTTACAATAGTTTGATTTAACATGAAAAAAATTCTTTTCCTCCTTTTTATAATTGCCAGCACTGTTTTCCCGAAAAACTTTTTGGAATATTCTGCGATAGACAAAAAAATAAATGATCTTACATTCAATGAAGAGTATGATAAAGCGATTAATATTTGCGATTCTTTAATTAAGGTAGATCAGTTAAACCCAAAATATTATTTTTATTACTTCGGTATCGATGCACTAAAGCTTCATGCCCAGATAAGCATGTCTCCGCTACATGATAGAGATTCAGTTAAAGATGCTCTAGTTGAAATATCCATAAATAAAATGGAGCGTGCCCTTGATAAAATGGAGGATATTGAGGAATCACCCAATAATATGTTTTATAAAGCTGGATTGTACGGTTATTACTCAAGGTTTGCTGGTCTCGATGGTTCATGGTGGAGCGCATATAAAAACGGAATGAGATCGGTGGATATGTTTGAAGAGATTATTGAAGAATATCCAGAATGTTATGATGCTTACCTCTTTCCAGGAGTATTTAAATATTATGCTGATAGGCTAAGCGGAATTACAAGTTTCTTTGCCGGGATACTTGGTGTTACCGGAGACAGATCAGAAGGATTAAAAGAGATCAAATTAGCATTAGAGAAGGGTAAAATTATTTTCCCTCAAGCATCTTTGATGATGCTGGAGATATATGGTTCTATGGAGGGGGATGGTTATGCTTCATTATCTTATTTTGAGGCTTTTATTTCTAAGTATCCTCAAAATCAAAAGATAAAAAACTGGTATGTAAACACAATGCTGAACTTAGGTTTTGCCAAAAAGGTATCAAAAATGTTTGACGGGGATAATGCAAAAATGCTTGATGATTTTGTAAAAGCAAAATATTATTTCTTAATTAAAAATAATCCAGCATCGCTTGAGTTTTCAAGATCAGCATTTGAGGATGATCCTCCCACATGGAGAGGAATTATTGAACACACGAAATACATCCATGTTTACAACAATTGGCTTTTAGGTAATGACGAAGAGGTTCGTAAAGCGAAATCCCGTTTGAATGAGAACTATAATCACAAATTTTCCTTGGATTCAACATTTGCTGATGAATCAAAATATATTTACAAACTCCGCACATTGGCAGCAACTGAAGAAAGTGATGCTTTTTATAAGTTGGTTATAAGAGCACCAAAATTTAAGGGGAATGAGTTTGAGGATGAATTTTATTTTATCCAGGGAGTTTTCTTGTTTCAGCAGGGACATTTTGCTGAAGCAGAACCTTATTTTGCAAAATTAAAAAATAGTAATAATTGGAGAAATAAAGTTAACTCTTTGGGATATTTATTAGATATCTATTTAGTAACTGACACTACTAAGGAAATGGCGGAGCAATTGATTGAAGAAATAGAGGATAGTGATTACCAGAAACTTATTTTCAGATCTAATGACTTGGAGAAAAAGTATAGATTATAAAATTCAATTCGCCAGTATGTAAATATTACATGTTAGAGAACGAGGATTAATAGTAGAAGAAAAATATGAGTAGTGAGTATAGAATAAAACTAAGAAAACAATATAATTTGGTTGAAGAACCAGATTTATTATTTGAAAAATTTAATTGTTCTCTTGGACCGAATTCAAATCCAATTATTGGCAAAATTGTTAAACCAAATATTTTCCTCCAAATCGATGATTCCGAAAGACACTACTGGTCACCGGAAATGACTATAACAATGGAACAAGAAGATGATAAAACGAGGATCCGTGAGGTTATTGGTCCAAACTCCAGTGTGTTTACACTAACAATGTTTATGATATTTTTTGCAGGGACACTTTTTTTATTCACTCTTATGTTCTTATTCTCACAACTCACACTTAATATGGATACTTCATTTACTTGGGTGATAATCGGAGTCTGCTTTTTACTCTTTTTGATCATTTCACTTTTTATGTTCATAGGTAGAATTAAAGCAAAACCACAAATGGAGTTGTTTAGACAATTTGTTGAGGAAGTCTTAAATTAAATATAAATCAACTTGATCTCTTAAAAATAAGATAACACTATCTTGACATTAGACTTTTGTTTCCTTACATTTTATTCAGATTCAAAAATCAATTTTAATTTCAACAATGAGAGGAATATTGTGAACTACTCTTTTGGAATTTGTACACTACTCATAATATTTCTTTCCAAATTAATTATTTGATATTAAATGCTTATTACAAACTAATTTAGTTTGAAAAGGAGGTTCAAATGGTTTACGAAAGTTTAATCGCAATTTTAGAAAGTAACCTCGATAATTTGACGGAAACGTGGGTTTGGGAGGTTAAAAGTTCTGAATATTTAACAACTTATAAAAAACTATCTGATAAGGAACTTTTTAACAGAGGAAATATTCTTTTTTCAAATTTGCAGGATTGGCTGCTTAAGGGAGCTTCTAATGATGAAGTTGCGGATTACTTCCAAAAAATTGGAAATGAAAGAATTAAAGAAGGCTTTCCACTCTCGGAAGTATATTATGCTCTCTATCTTGAGAAAAAAGTGCTATGGAGTTTTGTAGCTTGGAAGGATGAAGTTACCGGAATACTAAAAGCGCGTGATGCTATTGAATTTATGACAGTCATAAATAATTATTTTGATCTCGGTGATTTTTATATTATACGCGGGTACATGCATGAATTATATGCTCATATTTCTGATTCTAAAAAATTCAATAAGAAAGAATTGGAAGAACTTTTAACAAGAGGTGCGCTTTACCAAGAAAGTATTAAAAAGATTCGGGAAAAAATGTATGGTGAAGGGTTAAGTGTAGGAATGATCAGATAAGGAGTTCCAAATTTTTGAGTGCAGCAATTAATTAAAAAAGGCGAGAAGTCCCAGCCAAGTTCTTCCCGCCTATCCATATAATCGTAGAGTAGTATCCTGCTATTAAAAAATAAAACTTATAGCAAAGTTTAGTTGTGATGTAAATCACAGAGAGTAAGCAAATTATGATAATTGGATATGACATCTAAATATAAAAAGATAAATATATCTTGACATTATTCAAATCAATTCTTACATTCTCTTCATAATCATAAAATTAATATTCCACCTTGAGGGAAACATTCTGCTTTACTCTCACGGAATCTTCTCTCGCACAACTATTCGGCTTCTCCCAAGGTAATGCAGATGAAATAGTGAATATCATTATTTGAATAGATTAAATATTGGAAAGAATCATCAAATTTCTGATTGGATGCAACAAATGTCCTATTATTTGGATGATTGTCTAATATGTTTTCTTCTAGATTGACCTTATAATGATAATATATTTTAAATCATTTGGAGGAGAAAAATGAAGAAGTCATTACTTTTAATCTGTTGTTTACTTTTATCATCTAATTTTATTATTGGGCAAACCATTCATGTTCCAAGTGACCAACCCACTATTCAAGCTGGAATTGATGCTGCAGAAGATGGAGATACCGTGCTGGTTGCAGATGGGGTTTACACCGGTAATGGCAACACAATGTTAGGATTAGATGGAAAAGAGATTGTTGTCAAATCTCAAAACGGACCATTAAATTGTATAATTGATGGTCAAGGAACCGCCTATATTGGATTTGCGGATGGCAAATCTTACGAAGGTTTAACTACCTCTATTGAAGGCTTTACTATTCGAGACTTCAATGGGCCTGGTTTTTATTACTATACTGGTGGTTGTCCAACAATCAGAAATAACATTGTTGAATCTTGTTCGGCAGGTGGAATACTCACTCAGAGAGGATCACCTATAATTGAAAATAATATAATACAGAATAATGGAGCGTTTGGCATTGATTGTGGTTTTTCCAGAGCAAATATTATATCAAATATTATTAAAGGTAATCGTAATGATAATGGAGCTGGAGGTGGAATATCACTCTATTATTCATCGGCATTAATTATTAATAATGTTATTTCAGACAATCATGCAGCAAATGCTGGTGGTGGAATTTATGCAAATAAAGATACTTCTCGAATAATTAATAACTCCATCATTTACAATTCTTCACGTAATGGTTGCGGTATATATGCTGAGAAATCGAAACAAACATTGATAAATAATATCGTTTCATTTTCAAAATTGTATCTTGCTCCTGATGAAAATAAATTATGGCAAAGTGGAAATATAATTATAACTTATTCATATAGGGGTGGTGTTTTATCTGGAGCTACAATTAATGAAAGCTTTGTGAATAAGGGAGCAGCTTGCAATGTAACCATTGCTGTGAAAGATTATCCAGACACAACTATTTTTGTTAAATCTTACGAACTCTATTCTTTAGTAATCCGATGCGGAGTTAGCTCTTTTGGTAATAGCTTTTTAACATCAATTGTTTCCTCTGATACTGATACACTATATCTATCAACTTCTCTCGGTGGTGATCTCTGTGTGGGAAGTATTGTATCTGTTGCATTAAATTCAGAAGGTATTTATGCTAAGCCTGGGGGTATTGTAGCTAATGATTGTGAAACAACTATCATCAAGAATTGTAATATTTTTGGTAACACAGGGGGTGGATATTTTAACAATGTGATTGATACAAGCGAAATAGACTTAACCGGTATCGATGGAAATTTAACAAGTGATCCACTATTTAATAATAATGATTATTCTTTAGCAGCTGGATCTCCTTGTATTGATAATGGGATTTCAGATACAACAGGATTATTTCTGCCTTCCATCGATATGAATGGAGCACCTCGTATTATGGATGGTGATGAAAATGGCATTGCTATAGTTGACATAGGTGCTTATGAATTCGATCCGACGATAATTGGTATTGAAGATATAGAATCTACTCCATTTAATTTTTATTTAGGGCAGAACTATCCAAATCCATTTAATCCTACTACAACAATAAATTTTTCTATTCCTAAAAGTAGTTTTGTAAACATAAAAATTTATGACGCATTAGGAAGAGAAATTAAAACTTTAGTAAATACAGAGAAAATAGTTGGAAATTATAGCGTAGAATTTAATGCAAGCCAACTTGCAAGCGGGATTTATTTTTACAGAATACAAGCAGGACAGTTTGTTGAAACGAAGAAGATGATTCTCCTTCGTTAAATCGTCAGTTAACGGAAGGCTTAATTTCCTTCCAAAAGCGGGTAAACGGCGGACAGGCAAGTTTTAATAAAATAAATTTAGAGGACCAAATGATAACAGGAAAGAGAGCTCGACCAAAGAAAGAGTTTGAGCCATTTTATTCAGATATATTGAAATTATCCAAGAAGAAGCAAATAACTTTATCGGCTGCTCGAAAGGAGTTAATTAGAAAGGATAAAAGAAAAAAAAAGTTATAATTTAAAGATAAAATTCCACCTTGAGAGAAACGTTCTGATTGCAGTATTGAACTTTCTCTTCATATCTATTGTTATTCTCCCAAGGTAAACAAATACTCGAAACATAGGTTAGCTAATTCAAAATAAAAGGAGAAAAAGATGAAACTTAAAACATTATTTATTATTAACGCTATTGTAGCAATCGTATTCGGTGTTCTATTTGTTCTTATCCCTGCTCAAGTTCACTCACTATATGGTCATGGAACGGGTGAAGCCATGGGTGCCCTGAATTATATGGGCCAACTCTTTGGCGCAGCATTAATAGGAATTGGCTTGGTGACTTGGACAGCAAGAAATTCAGCTAATTCAGATGCCAGGCAAGCTATTGTTTATGCTATGTTTGTTGCCGATGGTATTGGCTTTGTAGTTACTCTGATTGGACAAATTAATAATGTTGTCAACACCCTTGGATGGACAACCGTAGCCATTTATTTATTACTTGCTCTGGGTTTTGGTTATTTTAAATTTTCCAAAACAAATTCATCTGAATCCTAACTCTCATATGTGAAAAGGAATTTGATATGTTTAGAAGACATTGAACTGGTAATCCGTCAGTTGATGGAGAGCTTTGCTGTGTTAGACAGGTTTTAATGAAGTAAATATTACATATTTCAAATTAAATAATTTGGAGGAAGTTATGCCAACAAGAAAATTAAAAGAGATGCTTGACGAAAACCAAGTAAAATATGTCACAATTAATCATTCCAAAGCCTATACTGCTCAAGAGATTGCAGCCTCAGCCCATATCAAAGGTGATGAATTTGCGAAGACAGTAATTCTCAAAATTGACGGTAAAATGGCTATGGCAGTACTACCAGCTTCGTACACAATTGATTTTTTGGAACTAGACCAATTGGGCTTAGGTGAACGAGTTAGATTGGCAAATGAGATGGAATTTAAAGATAAATTTCCAGAATGTGAGGTTGGAGCTATGCCACCATTTGGAAATCTTTGGGATATGCCAGTTTATACAGCCGAAAGTTTGATGAAAGATGTGGAGATTGCTTTTAATAGTGGTACACATAAGGAAGTAATCAAGATGAAAACAGAAGATTACGTTAAACTTGTTCAACCACAAACCCTAAAGTTTTCAAAAAAAACTAGGTTATAATTCCAATTCAGTGATTAGGTTGAGATTAATACCTCTCACCATACAAGAGCTGTATATTTTTTGCAAAATGTAAACTGGAGATCCCGCAAAAGGAACGGGACAAGTTTTTGAGGAGACTAAGAAAATGATATTACTGAGATAAAAGAAATTAAACTCAAATTATTTTATACACTAAGGAGGCTGTAATGTATCTACAAAAGCAGTTACAAGCGATCGCAGTTTTATTGAGCGGTATATTTCTTGGTATCTTATTAATCTGTTGCAAAGATGATACTCCAACTGAACCACAATATGATTTTAACCTTGTAGGAAATTGGAAAGTAAACGCTTTGAACTGGGATGGATCAACTGATAGCGGCAGCTATAATCAGAGGCAATTAGATTCTGTAGGAGTTGTCTGGAATTTAAATTTTGAGTCGGATAATACGGCAGAGCAGATCACAAACTTGAGTGGATTAACAACTTCGCAATCTGGTACCTGGTCAAATACTGGGAATAAACTAATGCTAAATCTGAAAGCTCCAAATTCCAATGAAACAGGGACTATGGTTTATACATACACTGTTGAAGATAATCTATTAAAACTTAATTGGTTATCATTATTAGGTGACGGAACTATCTTTGATGCTGAGTTCACTAAACAATGAAAAATGGGGTAAAAATAAAATAAAGAAAAGCTCAGTGGCCTAATTCAGAAATATATTAACAAACTACCTGTGGGAGGTGAAAACTATGAAAGCTTTAAAATTGAGGAAATTTATCGCACTCATAACCACTCTTTCCCTATTGTATATTGGTTGTAGTGAAGATAATCCAACTGAACCAAATTATGATACTGCATTGACGGCCAATTGGAAAATTAACAAGTTAAGCTGGGACGGGTTAAATGATAAAGGGAGTTATGATCTAAGCGAACTTGACTCAAACGGAACAGTATGGAGTTTAACTTTGAAAGCAGATAAAACTGCTGAGCAGACAACAAATTATTGTTGTGCTCTAGCAAATTATACTGGTACATGGTCAGCTACTGCTTATGAACTAACATTAAATCTAAAAGCATCTAATTCAAATGAGGTTTTGACTACGGTTTATCAGTTTGTAATTGAAGTGGGTAAGTTAATACTTGATTGGCGCTCTACAGCCGGTACCATTTATTATGCTGAGTTTATGAAGCAGTGAGAAACAATGAAAATTTCTTTTCCGGCAACGAACTACCCTGCCGCAAGCAATAGAGTCTCAGCCGGAATACTCATATTCAATTGAGAGGAGTTTGTTTTTATAGATTAAGAAAGGAAGCTTTACAGAAACAAAAAATAAATTCTTCAATGCTAGAATCAGAGGACAACATATTGGCTTATTTGACTGTTTCCCTATAGAACCTCCAAGCCCGTCTTTGGGCGGGCTTATTTTTATCCCGTTTCACAGTGCATAGATTTTATCTATCTTTTTATTAAATATATCCATATCCTAATTGAGCATTTACTGCGGTTAACTATTCAAGAAATATATTTTTACAGAACTAAGGTTGAGAGCTTAATTGACTCAAAAAAAGTAAATATTGCAGCGTCCTGAAAAAGGTTGACTTCTAAAGTTAAGAAATATGAATAAATAAAAGATCGAAAATACTTTATTTATTCTGTAATTAGCTCATTATTTTTGTAATAATTTTTCCATTTTCTTTTAAGTTCTCTATTCATCTTATAAGCTATGCTAGGTGTAAAAAACTCCAAAGTCCTATGTGGTCTTTCATCATTATAAAACTTCACAATTTGTGACATTACACTTTTGGCTTCTTTATAATTTGAAAAGCTTATTTGTTTTTCTTCTGTGAATTCTTCTTTCAATGTTTTATTCATTCTTTCTGCTACAGCATTCTCTAAAGGGTCTGAGTTCTCCGTCATGCTAATTTTAATCTCTTTACTATGCAATATGGTGGTATATTCCTTTGAGCAGTACTGTATGCCTCTATCAGAATGATGAATACAATTATTGGTATCACTCATGTTTTTCAATGACATTTTCAGTGCTCTTACTGCTGAGAATGCTCGTAAATCTTCACTTATATTGAAGCCAAGAATCTTTCGAGAAAAATAATCTGTCACCAAATATAGATATGCAAAGGAATCTGAGTCTCGTAAATATAGATAAGTTATATCTGTTACGATTACTTGATTTACTCTTTTTATCTCCAAATCTTTAATCAGATTTGGATATTTATGATACTGGTGATAACTGTTGGTTGTATTTGTTTTTCTACGTCTTGGTTTTATCAATAGTCCGTTTTTTCGTAATAATTTAAAGAACTTATCTCTTCCGAGTTTTATTCCATGCTTATTGAAATCATCAATTAGTGAAGCATGTAAGTTTCTCCCACTTCCTTTTTTCCATAATTTACGTTTATTCTCAACCAGCTCTAATATCAGAGTTTCTTGAAATTCTAACCGATCTAATCGTTTTATTTGTTTGTAATAGCCTTGCTTGCTTTTACCAAGTAATTCTGTCAATTCTTTGACTTTTATTTTTTTTGCTCGTTTCGTTTTAACTCGTTGAATTGCTTGGCTCCAGACTTTTTTCTTAGATCTATTCCATACTTTTCTTTTGCAATATCTATAAAGGCATTACCTAAACTTACTTTTAACTCTTCTTTGCGTAAGGCTTCTTCTAATTCTTTTATTCGCATAGATTGCTTGGCAATCTCTTCGCTCATTCTATCTCGCTTTTTCAATAATTTTCCACTGTTATCTATTCCTTCTGCTCCGCTATAAAGACGTAGCCACTCTAAGATAGAACTTTTTCCTTTTATTTCATAAAACTTTCTGGCTGCCTCTTTACTGCTAAAGTTACCTGCGATAACTTCCTCTACCACTTTTATCTTAAAAGCTTTATTATAAACTTGTAAAGGTTTTTCTAATTGGTTGATGCGTGCGCTTTGCTTTTCCATTTTTGTCCTGGTTTTGGTTGACTTTTTTACTCTTTTTCTGTCAACCTTTTTCAGGACGGTTCATTGGGATTAAAAATCCAAAAGCCCGACTTATTTTAAAAGTTGGGCTTTTTTATTTTTGGTTTGTCATTCTGGTATTCTCTTGAGCCGGAATCTATTCTCTTTATATTTATTATATATTGTTCCTAATTAAATTTACCATTTTAAATCTAAATTCTATGAGCCATTTCTAAATGTTTTTACGCACGTACATGAAGTAAGTATATTTTTTAAAGGTTAAAAATCAAAATATTCCATTTTTAAGAATTCCATTTCTGAACATAATTTTTAATTGAGAAATTACACAATAGTTTTATTCAATTGAAAAACTTAAACATTCTTTTTTTAACTAAATAACAGGAGACAATTGTGAAAAACAATAAACTCATTTACACCTTTTTGTTAAGCTTTTTCTTAAGCATTTTTATGTTTACAGAAAATAATGCACAGAATATCTTTACCGGAGATGTGCTTCTTGAAAACCAAGCTCAAATCAATGCTTTTGGAGCAAATAATTACACCGAAATTACCGGAAATCTTGTTGTCAAAGAGGATGGAAACCAAGATATTACGGATCTATCTTCACTAATAACACTTACAAAAATTGGAGGTCTGCTTGAAATCCACAGAAATCGTTCGCTTATAAATCTGAATGGACTAGATAATATTACCTCAGTTGAAAATATTTTAATACTTCAAAATCCATTGTTAACAAATATGGATGGATTAAAAAGTATAACTGCAGTTAACGGATTTATTACAATAGAGAGCAATATAGTACTCAAAAATGTCAGTGGTCTTGCTAATGTTACTAGTATTGGCTCAGATTTAAAAATAGTTGGTAATGGTGTATTAAGGCATATTGATGGACTTAGTAAAATAATAACCATAGGCGGTAGTCTAAGTATTCATCATAGTGATATTACAAATCTGGATGCACTTGGTAATATTATCTCAATTGGTGGTGATTTATCAATTATTGACAATCGTTTTCTCAATTATTTTTGTGCTCTTTCCCCGTTGTTAGATGGTGGAGGATTAGCTGGGGCATATAATGTAAGCGGTAATTTTAGAAATCCAACAATGGCAGAAATTATAGCTGATGGAATTTGTGACCCAAGTACAGCTTGTTTTCGTGATGTGCTCTTATCAACACAGGCGGAAGTAGATGCATTTAGTTGCACTGAAATTACCAGAAATCTTGAGATAATTGCAGTTGATTTTGATATCACTGATCTTACGCCACTATTAACTCTTACTTCAATTGGCGGTGATTTAATTGTTAGCGGAATTCAGGCAACAAGCCTTAATGGCTTAAACAATATTACCTATGTTGGAGGAGACCTTTGGATTGATCAAAATTATAATATTACAAATATTGATGAACTGAGTAGTATTTCGGTGATTGGTAAAGACATATATTTTGGGACAAACATAGCACTTTTGAATGTAGATGGCTTAATAGGAATAAAAGCGGTAAACGGAGAGCTTGCTTTTTATAGAAACAACGCACTTACTAATATTGACGGATTGCAAAATATTACTTCAATTAGTGACACTCTTTTATTATATGATAATTCTTTTCCCAACCTGGATGGACTTAAAAGTCTAAAAACAATTGGCGCCGATTGTGAGATTAATCGGAATCATAACTTAGAAAATATTGATGGACTAAGTAATCTTACTTCGGTTGGTGGAAATATTTACATTCATAATAATCCATCTCTCACAAGTATTGATGGGCTAAGTAATCTTACTTCTGTTGGAGGAAACCTTCGAGTGACAGCGAATACTTTAGTGGATCGTTTTTGTGGACTTTTCTCTTTACTAAATGGTGGTGGACTTGCAGGAACTTATAGTGTATCTTTTAATTTAACAAACCCAACAATGGCAGAAATAATCGCTGGTGGTTCTTGTTTACCTTCGGCAGTTGAGGTGAACTCTAGCGAACCAATTTCTTTTGAATTAAGCCAAAACTATCCAAATCCATTTAATCCAACCACAACAATAAAATATAGTTTGCCATATTTAGGGACTGAAAATCCTGCCCATCCGGCAGGCGGGTTTCAGTCCGTAAAATTAATTGTATATGATGTACTAGGCAAAGAAGTTGCAGCCCTAGTAAATGAGCTACAAGGCCCTGGTAATTACAAAGTACATTTTGATGGCTCTAATTTATCAAGCGGGGTTTATTATTTTCAACTTAAATCGGGTGATTTTATAAAAACTATGAAAATGATTTTAATAAAATAAAGAAATACTTCCGGTTAGTCTTTGAAAAAAGCTTAGTATTTGAGAACTTAAAGTTGCCAACTAAGCGGAAAAGAAAAACCGGAGGTATTAATGTATACAACGTATAATAGTTTATACGATCGTTCTTTGGAAAAAACACCTGAGCAGATATTCATAAATTCATTACGAAAAGAGTTTGAATTATCACCAGCAGAGAGTATAGGAGTATTAGATTTAGCAAAGCGCTGTTTGTTCGGCGAGTTACCCAAAACTCTAGGACGGTTAAAGTATCTGTGTGCATCTAAGAAAGCCAAACATGGAAAACCCTTAAGGGAACAAGAGATGATAAGGGTAACGCTTACATTAGATTCTGGCATAGAGGATTTAGATGTTTTACGAGTTCAAGGAATCTCAGCCCTAAGACAGCAAAGGATATTGCGTTTAACAGAAGAATCCTACATTCAAGGAGGCTTGTTAACACAAGAAGATTTGGGACGTTTGCTTCAGGTAACAAGTAGAACAATACGAAGTGATATACGATCATTACTCTCGGATGGTCTGCGAGTTCATACACGAGGCTTTGATCATGATATAGGAAGAAGTATTTCACATAAGACGATAATACTAGAATATTATTTAAATGGGTCTACTTATGATGAAATAATACGAAAGAGCCGTCATAGTGGGCATTCGATAAAACGTTATGTGAATACTTTTGGGAGACTTCTACTACTACTAGATCATGGATTAAGTGATATCAAAGAAATAAGTCGTTTATTGGGACAGAGTGAAAAATTAACAAAAGAGTACTTAAGTTTATTTTCAAAATATAAGAAAGGAGATCATTGGCCTGAAGTTTATGTAGAATTGTTGGAACAGTTGAAAGCATTATATCCAGCTAAAAAAAAGAATCTCCAGAAGGAAAGGAGGCAAAGATGAAAGCTATAGTAGGAAATCGTTTTGCCTCAATTCCAAAGAGAAGTTTTAGGAATTCAGTAATAAATATGCTGGAAGAAGAATTTAAGATAGTAGGCAGCCATAAAGTGATACAGTTAATATCAGATGAGATATTGCGATTACATAAGGAGTTTTATCCAAACATAGAAGAAAAATGTAATGGTTCAATCCTCTGGCGAACCACTTCATCAAACTGTAAAAAACCTAGCTATGGCACTAAGGTAGAGGATTATGAAGTAAAGACATTAGTATTACCATTGGTTACAGAAGAAGATGTAGAAAATCGAATAAAAAGTCATTATGGTAAACCGAATAGTAATTATGAAAAACAAACTCAGCGAGATATAAAAGTAATGGCAAGACTAATAAAATCAGCCTATGAACAAGGTGGCTTACTTAGCGGTGCAGAACTAAGTGTCCTGATGAATCGCTCTTTATCAACCATAGGAAGATATTTGCGAATTTACCATGAAAACAATGAAGATATACTTCCAACAAAAGGAATAATTTTAGATCAAGGTAGTAAACCGACACATAAAGCAAGTATAATAAATTTATATGAGCAAGGGTATCCAGAAGTAGATATTGCAAGATTAACAACTCACACGATAGAATCAACAAGCCGATATATAAAAACCTATAAGAATATAAAACTTCTAATATCAAAGGGGTTTAATCTTATAGAAATGGTACGAATAACTGGACGAGGAAGATCAACAATTATTCAGTATAGAGACTTGGTATATCTTTATCATCCTAAACTTAATAACGAAAATATAAAAAATTAATAGTATGTTAAATAAAACTAAAATTACTAAATCAACTAACCGGAAATATTTCCTAAACGTAAATAATTGTCATTTCGAGGACTCCGATTTATCGGAGGACGTGGCAATCTTATTAGTAGCTAAAGATCGCCACTTCCGACACTTGCCCGCCATATTTAGGGCGGGAAACCTCGAAGGTTTTAGTGAGCAATGATAAAGATTAAGATTAAAACAATAGGTGTAAATAATGAAAAAATTACTTCTAGTTTTTACTTTTTGTTTAGGACTTTATAGTTATTCTCTATCGCAGACCGGCACAATTCAGCTACCCGTTACCGGACAAACCATAAGTTATTATCCCGGCGATGACGGCGATCTGAAAAAAGGTGTGGCCATTCCCGAGAACCGTTTCACCTATCATGGCGATAGTTCAACGACTGATCAACTTACTGGATTAATGTGGATAACCGATGCTAACCTTATTGCCTCGCGCGACCCGGATTTTGATCAGGAGCGTATTGTTGGTGATGGCGATATCAATTGGAAAACAGCTCTGGATTACATCCAAAAGCTGAACAACGATAATTATCTTGGTCATAACGACTGGCGCATGCCCAACGCATTAGAACTTCGCTCATTGGTTAATCTTGGAAACGACAGTATAGCCTTCCCTGCAAATCATCCTTTTACCAATCTGAAAGAAGGGTATTGGAGCTCAACCACTCCGGATGGCCGCAGAAATACCGCAATCAGTGTGTTCTTGTCAAAATACTATGTGCATATTTATCTGAGTCATCCAGTTGGTGATTTCGTTGATATGAATAAGAATCTGGATTTATCTTTTAACAATCCATACAAGTTGTACCTGCTGCCTGTTCGCGATGGAACCGAAACTGGGGAAATTACAATTCCGCAAAGTGGACAAGAATTAACATATTATACTGGAGATGATTCGGCTATTGGAGCTGGAATTGAATGGCCATCACCCAGGTTGATAGACAACAATAACGGCTCTGTAACCGATAGGCTCACCGGTTTGATGTGGACCAAAGAGACGTTCCCAATGTATAACCGTGATTCGGATTATTATGAGGAATATGGCAGTGGTTGGATAAGTTCACTCGATTATATTGCGAAGCTGAACAACGAAAACTTCCTTGGGTTCAACGACTGGCGTATGCCCAACCTGAATGAACTGACAAGCCTTATAGATTGCAGTCAGCATTCTCAAAACCTACCTAAAAACAATCCGTTTATTTCAACATGGCCTTACGTATACAGTGAAACAGGATATAGCTTACCGAGCGGTTACTGGACTTCTAGTACTCTCGCCCGCGATCAAAATTTAGTGTGGACCTATTACTTTAAACAGAATGGTCCCTACTGCCTTGACAAAACCCTTGAAAGAAATATATGGCCTGTACGAACAGACAATAGTAGTCTGCCCATCGGTTCTATCAACGGGACGATAGAATGTGTCGGATTACCGAAAGAGGAGATTGAAATTAACTTTGAAGGGCCTGTTAACTCATTTGCAGAAGTTGGCGCTGATGGTCATTACTCGTTTACCGGACTTCCTGAGGGGAGTTACACGCTTACGCCATCTCATTCGTATCTTACTTTCACACCCGAATCGAAAACAGTCGTCGTTTCAAACATATCGGAGACTTGTAATTTTACAGCAAGCTATAACCAAACCTATGGATGGGTGGACATAAGTTCAAATTTGTTCCCGCTCGAAAATGCTGCTGGAGCCGGACTATCTGATGTCTATTTTGTTAATGATAACGAAGGTTGGATCACTTCTTCCAGCCATTCTGAAATCTACCATACCACTGACGGCGGGAAAACATTTGAAGTGCAAACCACACAGTTAGGAACTTCACTTCAGTCCATTTATATGATTGATGAAAATGAAGGTTTTACCGGTGGCGGGAGTGGATTTGTTTACCGGACCGTTGATGGCGGAGTAAACTGGAACTTCCATGGAAGTCTCCCATCTTCTTTAAGAAATATGGATTTTGCAAGCGCCACCCAGGGCTATGCCTGTGGAGACGGAGGAAAAGTCTGTAGTATTACACCTACTGGTGTTACAAATTTAAACAGCGGACAGCCCACTAATTTTAGTGGGATAAGTTCTCCTTCTGTTAATAATGTATGGCTCTGCGGTGGCAATGCTATTATGTATTACAATGGAACAATATTCGAATTTCAATCAGGCCCGGCAGGTACATATAACGCTCTATTTTTTATCAATAACAATGAAGGTTGGATTATAGGAAATGCGGGATTAATTGGAGGCACAAATGATGGGGGAAATGTATGGAAGAGATTACCGCCTCCAAGTGATAATTCATTATACGGTGTGCACACTCCAAACGGTAAAGATGTGTGGGCAGTGGGCTCACAAGGAACCATTTTACATACACTAAATGGAGATGATTTTTGGTGGAATTCATCCGGTGACCAAGGAAATAATGTAGTTTGGAATATCGAAGGTGCAGGACTCACCGACGCATTTCTTAGAAGTGTATTTTTCACAAGTACAACGAATGGTTATGCAGTAGGCAACAACGGTGCATTGCTGAAATATCAAGAACTTGTAACAGATGTTAAAGAAAATTTACAACCAAAAAAGTTTATGTTAAAACAGAATTATCCAAATCCATTTAATCCAAGTACAAAGATTCAATACACAATTCCAAATGTAGAGAAGGGGCATGCCCTTTCCGTACGATTAGTTGTTTACGACATCCTCGGAAGGGAAGTTGCGCTCTTAGTGAATACAACACAGTCTGCTGGAAGTTATGAAGTTGAATTCAATCCGCAATCAAGTAAATCGTCTCGACGGGCAAGCCAGCATCTAGCATCCGGAGTATATTTCTATCAATTAAGGGCTGGGGCTTTTATCGAGACAAAAAAAATGTTGCTCTTACGCTAATCCGCTTCGGTACGCAGTTTACAAACCGCAGAGTTTTAAATCCAGTGAGCGGAATCGAACTGTGATAAAGAAAAATTGAGTTTGAGAAATGAAAGTAAAGATTAAGAATAAATGAAACCTTCAAGGTTAACGGAAATTGAAAAGTCACTTAAATTTGGTAAGATTCTTTGTCAGAACGAATATTAGGGTAAAAACCTCGAAGGTTTACATAATTAAAATTTATTATTTATCGGTGATTTAACAAAAATAATATGGGATGAAAACAATGAAATTGAACGTATTAAAATCCATTTCTATAATTCTCTTATCGGCCTTGATGATTGGTTGTGCTTCATCAGATAAAAAAGAGACTAAAGAAGTTAAATCGATGGAATCACATCCAAAATCTATCTCTCATGGTACGGTACAGATAGCTTGCACTATAATTGAGTTGAAGGAAGTAAAAGGTCAACCAATTTGTGTTGCAATGGTTGACACAGTTTTTGGTTATGGTGCCGGCACACGACCAATAGCTGTTGACTCCGAACTAGATCTAAGCATTGAGAAATCTTTGGATAAAGATATTTTTAAAAAAGACTCGAAGCTTCGGTTAACTCTGAGATTTACTAATGAAAGATTCGGCGGTGCTGTGGATTACCCTTGGCAGATAATAATTGTGAAAAATAAATAGAATTGGTTTGCAAGTTTTGTATGTTGAACTGAGTATTTGAATTTAATATCTATATCAATTTACAATCAATAATATTTTCATTACTTTCGTCTTAACGTTATCTAAGATAATATGAATATTCAAATGGGAGATTGTAAAACTAGAGTAACTTTCTTATCAATTGCATTTATATTGTTATTGCTTCCTCAAAGCTTTCTATACTCTCAAAAATCAGATAATTCATCTCAAGATAATCTAGAAAAAATTCGCACAAACCTCATTCTTGGTGATCATCTTTCGGAACTAAATCCAGATTCTGCAATATTCTACTATCAATATGCTTTGAATTTTATTTCAGAGAATGAGATTGGGACTCAAGACAAAACTATAGTAGATAGCAGCAAATTTTATAAGATCGTACTTCTTAATAAAATTGGATATCTTTTTCATATGCAGAGTAAATATTCCCTTGCAGAATCATACTATGAAAAGGGATTAAGAGAATCAAAGATTTTAAACAATGATTCTTTGAGAGCTGAAAGTGAATTTAGTTTAGCAGAAATTCTTTTAGAAAATGGAAGGTATGTTGATGCAATTAATTCCTATTCCACATCAATTGAGCTTTTTAATAGAATTGGATTCCCCAAAGGTGTTTTTTGGTCAAATATTGGGATTGGGATAGTTTACAGAGAATGTGGTAATAAAAAATTATCAAGAAGCCATTATGAAAGTGCTAAAAGAATTGGGATTGCACTTAAGGATGAAACACTGATTGGTATCTGCAACAATAATATTGGCAATCTCTATAAACAGGTTGGTGAATTGAAATCAGCAATCGAATACTTAGAATTGGCATTAAAGAGTTTTGAAGATCGAGGAGAGGAGCGATACATATCAGATGTGCTTGAAGGAATAGGAGATGTTTATAGTGAATATGGCGATTTCAATAAAGCACTTGATTATTATAAACGATCAACCAAAATTGCAGAGACGCTTGGAGATAGCTATAGATTGTTTTCTCGATATGCTAATCTAGCTAAATCATATATGGCTAAAAAGAAGAATGAAGAAGCACTTATGTACTTTAGCAAAGCCCTAAAACTTGCACAATCAATTGGTGATAAAGCAAGAATGAGTGAATTTTTAATACTAATCTCAAATTTTTATCTGGAAAATAACGATAATAAAAACGCATATTTAAATTTGAATAAATCGCTCATTATTTCGCGCGAAATTGGGGATACTGTAAGTATTGCTTATGCTTTCAGAACACTTTCTGAATTATTTTACGTAGAAGGGAATTACAAAAGTTCAATTGATTATGCAAAATCAGCGTTAGAAATCTCGCAAAAGAAGGATTTATTAATTATCACGCAAGATGCATCTTTTTACATAGCTAAGAGTTACGAAAAATTAAATCGGTTTAAGGAAGCATATAATTATCATATAATATTTGAGGCAGCAAAAGATTCTCTTTTAAGTGCCGAAAAAATAAAAATACTTGAAGAAACCGAAGCAAAATACAATTTAGAGAAGTTGGAACTAGAAAAATTAGAATTTAAAAACAGTGCATTAACCTTAGAAAACACCGTGCATACTCAGAATATCCTAATTGGAAGTTTAGGTTTTCTTTTTCTTATAGCTGGCGTTTTCTTTACCAGATTCTTTTATAAGAAAAAAAGTGAAAAGAAAAATGAAAAAGAGAAATCTATAAGACTAAATCGAAAAATAGATCTCTTGAATAGTCAATTAAATGCTAAAAACAGAGAATTAACCTCAAAAGCTCTACTGATTTCGAATAATAACAAAATACTAGAAGAAGCTGTTCAATCACTAGATGAGTACCTCTCAAGTGAAAATAATGATATAAAAAGTTTAAGAAAGTTAAAAACACATCTGCAGGGTATTTATGAGGAGGGGAGTTGGGAGGATTTCATGAAGCATTTTGACGATGTACATCCAAGCTTCTATAAAAAGTTAACTGATCAATATTCTGACCTTTCAAGTGGTGAATTAAAAATTTGTGCATTCCTTAGAATAAATCTCAATACAAAGGAGATAGCTCAAATAACAAACCAAACCAATAAAAGTGTTGAAGTTGCTAGAACCAGAATCAGAAAGAAACTTGGTATTGACCACACTGATAGCCTTTCAAAAATTATTCAAAGTATTTAGGTTAAATTAAATCTCTTATTAACTAAGCTTCCTTATAAGTACTTCACAAATTAATTTTATACACATCTATATTCAAAATATCTGAACAATAAATTGAATACATTATCAATAATTTATTTTGAGTGGTTTTGTAACAATACATGAGTGGTTTTGTAACAATACATGAGTGGTTTTGTAGGGTGCTGAGTATTGACTCGATATATTACAGATAATATATTGTTGATAGATTATTTCATGCATTGAATCCTATTTCAAGTGTAGATGAAAAACCTAATTAATATATTTTGGCATAAAATACAGGAGGTAACAATAAAGATATTCAATTTCATTCTGCTGGCATTTACTTTAATCTTATCAGCTTGCAGCAGTAAAGATGAAGATGGGGGAGGATTTAATCCACTTATTTCAACTACTCCAAATTCGTCTATTACCATTTCTGTCTCTCATTTAGAAAGCACTCAGTATGCCGATGTAATCGAATTCTATTTCAGACCCTCAGCTAATATTACAATTTCAAAAGTTGATGTAGCTGTGCAGACTTTCACTGATGTTTTACAAGGAGATTCACAAACTGTTTATGAGAAGGAGCAATGGAGCATGTTGGTTGGATATCAAGGAGTTGAAGTCGGGCAAGAATGGACTTTTATTTTTCATGGAAAGGATGCTGCCACTAGTAAGGATTTTCAAGTAACTACAAAATATGTAGTAAACTAATAATAACAAAAAAAGGAGAAAAAAATGAAAATGAGAAATTTATTTTTAATCAGTGTATTAACATTCACATTACTGACTTCAATTAATAATGCACAGTTTAGAATGGCTGTTGGGTCAGAGGTTGGATTCAACTTTAATTTGCACACTGGATCTGATCTTGATGAGGGGGGAAGTGGTCTAGGGGTTGCATTAAGTGGAATTGTTGATATGTCTTTTACCAGCAACAGGGCAATTGGATTACTTACCGGACTAGCATTTTATGATAACAGAAGTGGTTCAAGCTCCTCATTATTCTCTCAGGACGGAACAAATTATTCCGTTGATAATGACGTGAGTATTGCATATTTCCAGATAATATCACTCTTTAAGTATAGAATACCTAATGTGGGGGTGTATTTTGTTTTTGGACCTCAAATAGGATTTGATTTGAGTTCTGAACTTGAACAAACTTATTCTGTTGTTGGCGGACAAACAGTACAAAAAACGAAGAATTCACTTAAGGATACAAATACAAGATTTGAACTCAAACTTGGTGGCGGTTGGGATATTGAACTATCACCACTTATAACATTAGCGCCACAACTTACATTTGGGCTTGGTTTAACTAATGTAATTGAAGATGTAGATTATAGTATTCATACGATTCAACTATCTGTCACATGTAAATTCAATGTAATAAATTAGTTGTATTTACAGAATAGTTAAATATTACAAAATTGAATAATTAATTATCACTTTTAAAATAATTTATTTATTTTTATAAAATAGCTAGACTATAAGAAAAATATTTTTTTATTGATAGGGAGTAAAGTTATGAAAAAAATAATTTACAGATATTTGTTATTATTGCTTTTAATCCTCTTTGGTTTCCTCATATTTCCTACTAACACTGATGTAAAACAGAATGAGTTGAGTTCTCAAAAAATTCGCTCAACATCGTTACCAAAAGCTGGTATTAAAGCTAAGAAAGAAAGAGCCGAATATTTTTATAATATGCTCAAAGATCCAGCTACTAATAAGATTCCAAAAGGAATTCGTCAAAAAGAATTAGCTTTTGCAAAACAGCTTAGTGAAAACTCATCTCTTAACAAAATTTACAATATAGAAGCATTAAACTGGGTAGAAGCCGGTCCAAATGATGTGGGAGGCAGAACTCGTGCACTTGCAGTGGATGTTAATAATCCTAATATTATTATTTCTGGGGGAGCTTCGGGAGGGATATGGAAATCAACAGACAAAGGGGCAACATGGAATATGAAAAGTACAAATACTCAAGTACTAAGTGTTACATGCATTGCTCAAGATACTCGAAGTGGTCATACAAATACATGGTATTATGCAGCTGGTGAATTTAGCGGTTCGGCTCAAGATCAGGGATATACGGCAATGTTTACTGGAGCTGGAATTTATAAATCAACTGATAACGGTGAAACTTGGAATATTCTTTCAAATACTGAGGACACTGATGAAACCAGCTGGAATTCTTATTTTGACTACGTTGAAAGTATAATTGTAAATCCAACTACAGGAAGTCTATTTTTAACTTCGCAGGGTATGGGGGTTTTGAGATCAACTGATGGAGGGAACTCATTTTCACATATTTTGGGTGGGATCAATCAGCATATTTACAGTGATATTGATATTGCTGCAAATGGAAATATAGTGGCAGTAATTTCCTCTCCCTTTAATGGTGTTACAGCTGAAACTCAACCTGGTGTTTACAAATCAACCAATGATGGTGGAGCCTGGACGAATATAACTCCCAACACTTTTCCAGCAGATTTTCAAAGGAGTGTAGTTCAAATTGCGCCCTCTAATAATAATGCAGCTTATGTACTAACATTTACTGGCGGTTTTATTAATGAAAAGTATGATGATGTCAAATTTCACAAAATAAATATCTCGAACGGAACTGCAGAAGATAGATCAGCTAACATGCCTAATTTCGATCAGGACTTAAACGATTACATTAACACTCAACATAATTATAATATGGTAGTGTCTGTAAAACCTGATGATGAAAATTTTGTTATGATAGGTGCTACGTCACTCTTTAGATCAACAAATGGATTCAGTACTAAACCATCTGATATGGTAAAAGATTGGATCGGTGGATATAATACACAAAGCTTCTTTTACCCTAATTTTCATCCTGATATTCATTCATTTGCTTACGATCCAACAAATCCAAATGCGATGTGGTGGGGGCATGATGGTGGGCTATCTTATACTTCCGACATAAGAACTACAAATTATCAAACATATTTTCCATGGGAGAATAAAAACAATGGTTATAATGTAACACAATTTTATATGATAACAATTCCGGATGAAGCTGGTGATAATAGAATTATGGGAGGCACACAGGATAATGCTACTCCAGCCTTTCGATTTGATGGAACAAATGCAACCGCATCAGTAGATGTTAGTTCTGGTGATGGTTCATATTGCTACTGGGGAAATAGTTTTGCGTATTCCTCAGTTCAAAATGGACGAGTTATGCGATTACACTATGATACTCAGAATAATCCAATACCACCATTTACAGGTGATCCCTCAAAAACTTACAAGGATATTACTCCAATCGGTGCAGAAAACCAATTATTCATTAATCCTTTTGCAGTTGATCCTAACAATGAAGAAATAATGTATTATTTGAGTGGGAATGTTATTTGGAGAAATAATCAACTTAGTGGTGCTGCTGATGACTACAGTAGAGGTACAAGTATTGGGTGGACTAAATTAGATAATTTAACCGTCCCATCCGGCTTTACCCTGTCTACATTAGCAATTTCTCAGAGCAATCCTAACCACAGGTTGTACTATGCGGCAAGTGATAATAATCAAACACCAGGTGCTCCCAAAATTTATAAATTAGATAATGCAAATACAACAACTAGTGGAGCGACTGAAATTCCTATTACTGGTGCTGCAAATGGAGCTTATGCACATAATATTGCTGTAAATCCAAATAATGCAAATGAATTAATGGTGATCTTATCAAATTATAATATTGTGGGTATTTATCATTCGACTAATGGTGGAGCCTCTTTTACTGCAGTTGAGGGGAATCTTGAAGGAACTCAAAATAATCCGGGTCCTTCAATCAGGGGAGCATCAATTTTGCCATACAATGGAACGACAAGATATATTGTTGGAACAAGTACCGGTATATATTCAACGATCAGTTTAAATGGCTCTTCCACAGTTTGGGAACAAGAAGGTCCGAGTACTATTGGAAATGTAATTGTTAATTATATTACTTCAAGACCATCTGATGGAAGAATTGTGGCCGGAACTCATGGACGAGGTGCGTTTGTCAGTGAAGGTATTGGCAGCAGTGCTCCGGTACCAACTACAGATAAACAAAATTTAACTTTGCGAGTTAGACCGGGAGAATCCGGAAGTACAAGTTTCACACTTGGTAATAGTGGCGGTTCAACAATGAATTATAATATCTCCGTAAGTGGAGATCTAATTCTAGCGAAACAAGCTCCAAATAATTTTGTACTTAAGAAAACTACTTCTAAACAAAATTTATTTGATAAGATAAAGAGTAGTGGAAATAATATCACTAAATTCCCAAAATCTGTTGCAGCTAAAAGCTCTTCCAGCTTAACAAAAGAAACAAATATACTTGGAACTGATGTGTGGTATCTTGATGATGGAGATGCAAACGCCGATCAATTTCTGGGATGGAATGATGGTACTGATCTATACTGGTATAACGAATTCGATCTGAGTGGATTCGATTTCCAACTTGATGAGATTCAATTTTTCATGAGAACTGAAAGTGCATTTTCTAATTCTGTTTACTTAGCAGTTTATGATGGTAGTGCAAATGTAATTTCAGATGGGTATTTAAATTTTGCTACTTCCACAGATGGCCAATGGTTTAGTGTTACTTTAGATCCGGTAATTGATTTTAACGATGGTGAATCATTCTATCTTGAAATTGCAACACAAGGGAGTGGAATACCATTCCCAGCTGGAGTAGATGTTGATGCCAATGTAATTAATAAAACTTTCTATTGGGATGGTGTAAACTGGACCAATATTAATACTATACCCGGATTTGAAAATGCAGCTGCTTTAATTCGAGCTGTTGGCACTGCTGGTGGAGGAGGTTCAAACCAAGATCCGGTGGCGGTTGCGAATGTTAGTCCTACTCAAGCTAACATTAACGATATGATAACATTTAACGGCTCAAGCTCGTATGATAATGACGGAAATATTACAACGTATCTATGGAATTTTGGTGATGGAACCACGAGTAACCAGGCAACCGTTCAGCATTCTTACAGCCAAGCTAATACATATAATTATTCATTAACTGTAACAGATAATGGAGGAGCAACAAATCAAGCAACAGGGCAAGTAACAATATCACAATCGGGAAGTGCGAAAGTAACTGTTGTACCTTCCAGTGGAACTATAAATGCAGGAGGATCGCAGCTTGTTACTCTAACTCTGGATGCAACATCAGTTTCTGCTGGAACTTACGTCGGTCAGGTTAATATATCAACTAATGGTGGAAATATTACTATACCAATTGATTATGTAGTAGATGTTGAGAAAGATAATATTCTTCCAACTGAGTATTCACTTAGCCAAAATTATCCTAACCCGTTCAATCCATCAACTACTATTGAGTTTGCGATTCCTAATTCTGATGAAGTCTCACTTGTTGTTTACGATATGTTGGGTAGGGAAGTTGCAGAATTAGTTAATAATAAACTATCTGCTGGAAATTATAAAATACAGTACAATGCGGCAGAAAAGCTTTCCAGTGGTGTTTATATTTATAGATTAAAAACCCAAAATTATTCTAATACTAAAAAATTGCTGCTCATAAAGTAAGAAAGGAGCTTAATGATCTAAATAAATATTAATTAAAATAATGGTGGGAAGATGAAACACTTAAAGTTGTACTGCTATACTTTTATCGTTTTTATACTCTCATCCTTAATGTTGGCAGCTCAGGAGAGGGATGATACTAAGTTAGAAATTTCAGATTCAATTGTTGAAATAAACAACACAAATCTGAATGGTGAACGAATATTTTTTGTAAAAAAGAAAGTTGTCTCAGGCCTTGTTCTTGGTGATATATACTCGATGAACCCAACAGGGGGTGATGTTCAGAAACTCACAAACTTTTCAGATAGTTATTATGTAACCGAACTACCCGAAATTTCGAGAGATGGAAAAAAACTTACCTTTATCTCTAATTATGAAAGCTGGAAAAGCGCATTTTATGTGGATGTCTTTATTGCCGATCTGGGTAGTGGAATATTTAAAAGAGTAACAGGCGATGAACGACCATACCCAGCGACGAATTTAACTCCGATAAAAGTTGTTGTTAAAGATCCAAATCGTTATGCAATATCCCCTTCAGCTATAAGGGTTTCATTCAAAGGGTGTACCAATTTTGTACCAATGGCATCTGATTCAATGGTTATTTCTGTTCCTGCAGATGAAGATATTTGGGTAAAAGCTGAGTTTGCAAAAGGGAAAGGAGATATCGAATTTATTAGAGTTCAAGCGGGTGCAGGAGAACGAATTGATCTAACACTTGGGGATGGTACAATATCTGCAGAATCATGCTCACCCTCATTCAATGGGCAGGATATAGCTGTTTCTGTAAATTATGAAAATCCCTACTTTCCGTTTTATAAGATTGGTATTTGGAATGAATCCGGAATGCCGATATTTACACAAGATGTCGGCGGACATTCACTTGGTGGCGATTCATATCCCGCATATTCGCCAAATGGATCAATGATAGCATATGCTGTGGGTGAATATACTTTGAACTCACTTGGAATTATTTCAACTTCTGATCTTAGCAGTTCACCTACAATTTTGGTGGAAGGGAGCAGATTTGGAATTCAAGGTTTTTGCTCTCAACCAAATTGGTCTCCAGATGGTTCAGCAATAGTTTTTGTTTATACAACAATAAATGGCTTGGATATTCAATCGAATCTCTTCAAAGTATCTGTTAATGGCGGGAATCCTACACAGCTTACTAATTATTCATGGAATGAAATTGTATCGAAACCATCTTATTCTCCTGATGGAAGCAGGATTGCATTCAACCATTTACAAAATAATGGAGGCGGAATATTTTCTTTTGTCGATTTGATCAACTTTACTTATACGAGCAATATCTATTACATTCCGTCAAATGGCGGTCAAGCTGTTGCACTAACATCTGATGGCGCTTCAATTGATCCCTCATGGGGAATTGTAAACTCAGCAGTAGATGTTTCAGAAGAAGATCATTTGCCAACAGAGTTTTCACTTTCACAGAATTATCCAAATCCGTTTAACCCAAGTACGAAAATAGAATATCAGATTCCGGATCAAGCCCGGAACGACAATACTCATGTACAATTAAAAGTTTATGATATTCTTGGAAGAGAGGTAACAACGCTAGTAAACAAGCAGCAAAGACCAGGAAGTTATGAAGTAGAATGGAATGCAGAGAATAATCCAAGCGGAGTATATTTTTATAAAATTAGTGCTGGAAATTTTATGGAAACGAAGAAGATGCTGCTCCTCCGCTGAGTGCTGCGGCGCACAAGTATTGTTAATGTAACTTTCGAAGGTTTGGTTAGGAGAGAAGATGAAGAAGATAGTATTTTATATGGTTATAGTTTCAGCATTCTACACTTTAAATTGCTTTTCGCAATCATTCGGCTGGCAGGATATCAGTGCAAACATTCCCCAAAGCGGTGACCTTCCTCCAGACCTCTCCAATGTATTTTTTGTATCTGACAATGAAGGCTGGATTACCAGCAGTTCACAAGCAGAAATCTACCACACAACCGATGGTGGTGCAACTTTTGAAATTCAAACCAATCAGTTTTCTACTTCCCTGGGCGCAATTTATATGATTGATGAAAATGAAGGTTTTACCGGTGGCGGAAGTGGATTTGTATATCGAACTATTGATGGCGGAGTAAACTGGAACTTCCATGGAAGTCTCGCATCTTCTTTAAGAAATATGGATTTTGCAAGCGCCACCCAGGGATATGCCTGTGGTGACAACGGGGAAGTTTTTAGCATTACACCACAAGGAGTATCAAATTTAAATAGTGGACTTTCAACAAATCTTGCTGGTATTACTTCCTCTACAGAAAATAAAGTATGGGTTTGTGGAGGAGCCACTATTTCGCATTTTGATGGAATAACCTTTGAATTCCAATCAGGTCCCGTTGGTTCATATAATGCCATTTTTTTTATTGATGATAATGAAGGATGGGTTGTAGGAAACAGTGGATTACTTGGCCATACTGAAAATGGTGGAAATACCTGGTTATCTCAGACAAATCCGGACCCGGAAAACAGATCACTTTACAACCTTTTCTTTCTTGATGAAAACAAAGGATGGGCAGTTGGGTTTAACGGTATCATTCTTCAAACTTCTAATGGTGGAGATACCTGGGCGCTTGACGAAGAAGGCTCAATATTGGCTGGAACTAAATTTCTCAGAGGAGTTCATTTCACCTCGCCTACCAATGGTTATGTTGTTGGGAATGGAAAAACGTTGTTAAAGTATGGCGAAATTACATCTGTTGAAAATGAAGAACAACTGCCAGCAGAGTTTTCACTTTCACAGAATTATCCAAATCCGTTTAATCCTTCAACAAAAATTAGATATGAGATTCCGGATCAAGCCCGGAATGACAATATACTAGTTACCTTAAAAGTTTATGATGTTTTAGGCAATGAAGTTGCAACACTCGTTGATGAATACAGACCCGCAGGAAATTATGAAGTTGAATTCTCCGCCATAGGCGGATCCGCCTCCGGCGGAAATGCTTATACAATATCAAGCGGGATTTATTTCTATCAACTAAAAACAGGTTCATTTATTCAAACAAAGAAAATGATATTAATGAAATAAATAATTGTCATTGCGAGGACTCCGAATTATCGGAGGACGTGGCAATCAAATTGAAATTAACAGATTGCTTCACTTCGTTCGCAATTGTAAGCAAAGTTACAATTACCAACTGCAATAATACCGCATATCAAAGAGTGATTCGTATCACAATTTAAATCTTATCATTACTTAAAGTTTTCAGCTATGCACAAAACTTAATATATTTATTTAAAGTTTTTTTAAAAATAAATATCTCAAACCGGAGATTCTATAAAAATTAAAGTATTGCTTTTTACTATTCTCTTGGCAGGATTTTGTAACGCTCAAGATTTCTGGGAGCGAACAAGTTTTCCTTCTGATAATTCTTCACTTTTTAGTATTTACTCAATGATCACGAACTCTTCTGACCATATTTTGATAGGTACTTATGCGAAAGGTATTTTAAAATCAACCGATCAAGGTTTATCTTGGAGTGAATCGGGGTTATCGAACCAGTGGATAATTTCTTTTGCAAAAGATGACACGGGTAATATTTATACAGCGTCAATTGGGTCTCAATTTGGAAGCGGTGTTTATAAGTCCAATGATGGGGGAACTACGTGGAATAAAATGTGGGATGCAGAAACGGGAATGAACTGTGTTTATGTTGATCAGAATAATGATGTTTATGTAGGACTAAACTATTCTCCTTCACAATCCGGGATCTATACATCGAACGATGGTGGCGGCAATTGGCAGAAAATATTTGATGAAGCAGTAAATGTTTATGCTATTACTAAATTGGGCAGTGGAAGATTATTAGCGGCTAGTTATGGTAAGGTATTTTACTCCGATGATAATGGAAGTTCATGGAGCAGTAGTTCAAACGGCCTAGTTTCCTCAACTCCTAGCATGTTTGCGATAAGAAATCAAAGTGAAATTTTTATGTCAACCCTAGGTCATGGGATTTACAAATCAACAGATAACGGAGTAACTTGGACAAATCAAACCGGTGCTGGACCTGATTACAGTTGCGTAATAGTCAATACGGATGGCTCAATGCATGCCGGGACAAGGGGTTCTTGGGTTCATAGATCGGATGATGGAAATAACTGGGGAATAGTAAATTCAGGAATGGGAGATGATAAGTACGTTTTAAGTTTATTAACAACAAATTCAGGGTATCTTTTTGCCGGTATGGATTATGCAGGTTTGTACAAAACTGTTGATAAAATAGTTACAAATGTTGAAAAGAATAATGAAATTCCAACCGAATTTTCACTGTATCAGAACTATCCAAATCCATTTAATCCAAGTACAAAGATAAAGTACGAGATTCCGGATCAAGCCCGGAATGACAATACTCATGTACAATTAATAATTTATGATGTCATTGGTCGAGAAGTTGCAATGCTGATAAATGAAGAGCAAAAGCCGGGAAGTTTTGAAGTAAACTTTAATGCTTCTAACTTAACCAGCGGAGTTTACTTTTATAAATTAATTGCCGGAAGTTTTATCGAAACGAAGAAAATGTTATTGCTAAGGTAAACATCAAGGTTATCAAAATATGAAAAGTAAATTCAATTTGGAAAGATACCTTTTCAGAATTAATGAGTAGGTATGTGTTCCACAAGTTTTAAAAATCATTTACTTTTTAAAATCATATCGATTAAATGGTTTGGCAGCTGGGGAGATCGGTGCATTTTTTAAGTTTGACCATTGATAAATATGCACTCCTAATAAACCCATAGCACCAAGAAATTGTGCATACCCCAGATACTCAGTAAAAACACCAAAACTTTTTTTAGTATCCCAATTTTGCTGAGATCTGAATTGAGCTAACATCTCTTCCTTGCTTGCTGTGAAATTTAGAGGTATGCCTTCCAAACTAATTGGTAGCAAGGATGGAACTTCATACAAGTAGCTTAGAGAAAAATCAGAAATAAGGGGATAGTTTAGTAGCCTCCAATCTCTTGAAAGTGAATATGGCACAACTAGATCAGCCTGTGAAATTTCAAGTGAATCCTTTTCATTCGGTTTATTCTGTTCTTCTTGCGAAAAAAGAATTGAATTTACTAAAATTAAAAACAGTAATATAAATTTTATATGATTCATCTTAAAAAATAACCTATCGCAATAGTATATTGCATCTTTTTAAATTAATCCGGAATAATTTTTATCGAACCTTCAACAGGTAATTTAATTGTGTAAACCTTTCCTTCTTTATTTGTAAGATAATTATCACGAAGCCAAGGATTAAACAGCTTTAATGTTCTATAATTTATACCATTCAGAGCAGCAAAATCTGCCCAGTGAGCAACTGATGTATCAACATCCACGGTATATGTTTCGTATGGATTATATAGGTCTTTCTTATCAATTGCAAAACCGTATAAGTTTGGATTTGATAGGACATGTTTTAATGCAACCGCTCTGGGAATATATCTAGCTGTCTCTTCATTTAAAACCAAGTTGTAATAGCTTGTAGATTTTTGTCTTTCTAACTGGTTTGTTACACCATTCTTCCCCATATTATATGATGCTGCGGCTAAAGTCCAAGTGCCGTATTTCTCGTATGAATCCAATAAATACTTACATGCAGCAATAGTCGCTTTTTCCACATGATATCTTTCATCAACCTCGCTGTTTATAATAAGGTCGTATTTTTTACCAGTCTCTTTTATGAATTGCCAAAATCCGACAGCGTTCATAGGAGAAATTAGATTTTCTAATCCACTCTCAGCTATTGCAATGTATTTAAAATCATCAGGGACATCATATTCATCTAATATTTCTTCAATTATAGGAAACCATCTGGCAGCGCGTTTCATATATAATATAGTAGCAGAATGATAGTAGGTATTAACTATAAATTCTCTTTCAATATTTTCTTTCACATCAATATTTTCTAAGGGAACTCTTTCACCCGCAAAATCCAATTCGCTCGGAATGAAAGGGACAAGTATTTTATAATTTTGAGGAAAATCTTGAGTGTTATCTACTTGTAATAATCCCTTAACAAATGTAAAACTAAATAATAATCCTAGTGCGATGGCAGATATTCCACCCAAAAAAAAGTACATCTTCGCTGACTTATTACTGCTAATCATTTATTTCTCTCTTTCATTGTTTTGTATAATATTCTCTTATTTAATTGATACTCATTAATAACCAATGCTGTGATAAGAATCAAGCCTCCAATTATTAAATTTTGAATTTTTACTACTTCTCCAAAGAATAATACAGAAACTAATATCCCAAGGGGAATTTTCAGATTGTTAAATATTGCAACGGTTCCAATGTTTGTTTTTCTAACTCCGTTATTCCAAAGAAAAAATCCAAGACCGGAAGCGATAACTCCTAGATAAAGTAGCGTGAATATCTGAGAAGTAGTGATGGTCACTTTATTTATTTCAACTGCAAATAGAGAAATAAGAAAAGTTATTCCAACTGCTCCGAGATAAGGTAATGCGAATATGTCTCTATCCTTAACATTTTCTAGTTCTGTCATAATATTTTTATAATAGACTTGTCCGAATGCAAAACAGAGGTTTGAAAATTGAATTAGCAAAAATCCATAAATAATATTTTGAGATGTAATTTCATGGTTCACAATAATAAGTGCACCTAATATTGATAAAATTGCAGTCAGTAAATAAGTAAGATGAAATTTTTTCTTCATTGAATCATTTATTGCATTAATATAGATCGGGGTTAGGATTGTAAAAAGGACTACTTCGTAGGCATCTAAAAATTTGAAAGCATAAATATAAGCTGAATACATTAAACCGAACTGAACTGAGCCAAGCAGAATCAATTTCCAAATAAATTCAAGTTTGATCTTTTTTATTCTTAGAAAAGGAATAAAAACTAAAAAAGAGATCAGTAGGCGTAGAAATGCCACAAAATTTGAATCTAAAGAACTCAAATTATCTTTGATCAGCCCGAAGGAAAAAGCCCAAATTAGGGAAACAATTAATAGATACAACATATATGAAGTATTTTTTGATTGGAAAGTTACAAAAAATAAAATTCAAGTTAAGTTGAATAGGAAATTGACCAAAAAAAAAGACCCGGCAAAACCGGGTCTTTTACTAAGGCTGGGAAACCTTATTTGATTAGAAGCATTTTATTTACTTGTGTGAAATTATTAGATGTCATTTGACAGAAATAAATTCCAGATGCGTAATGTGATGCATTCCATGTAAATGTATAATATCCAGCATTCATATTATTATTAACTAATACTTCAACTTGATTACCCAACATATCATAAATAACTAATGATACATTTGCTGCTTCAGGTATTGCAAATTTAATTGCGGTTGAAGGGTTGAATGGGTTTGGATAGTTTTGATTCAACGCATATTCTGTTGGAATACCACTTTCAGCATCAACATCAGTAATTGTAGCATATGCTTCATTTGAAGCTTTGCTCATATTAGCTGAGAAGTCTTTTGCTGTTACAACATAGTAGTACGTTTTACCTTCTACAACATTTAGATCAATATGATTTCTTTTTGTTGTAGTGGAGAGGAGTTTTTCTGCTGAAGGAATAAATCCTTGCTCTTCGCTTCGATAAACTTCAAAGAAATTGAAATCCATATCCACTGCTTCATCCCAAACTAACATAACAGCACTGCCTGCAACTTGCGCTAGTAAATTACCTGGAGCCATTGGGGCTAGATCATCAGTTGAGAATCCGTCCATTGGATCTGTTTCAGCAATAATACCATTCTCAGTTTTACCAAGAACCTTAAATGTAGCTAAAGCAGTATCGCCTACTACAGTGTTGTACAATGTAGGAACAACTGCACTGTATTCCATGTATTGAATTGCTTCAACTTCTTTAACAACATCCCACAATTCGCCAGCAAGAGCTAAAGTTTCACCAACTTTTACATCAGCTGGTATTTGTGTAATAGAAGGATATTCAGTAATAGTTTTGCCAAGAACTACTTCTGGAGCCTTACGTAAGATAGTATAAGATTTAACTGCGTCTCTTGCTACACCGTCATCAGCACCAAAAGCAGTCCAAACTAAACGTACTTGGTAACCTTGGTCCATTGGAATATCTGTAACACTTTGAATTGCACCAGCAGTAATACCTACATATTTCAATGATTCAATCGAAGCTCTTAATAATCCCACTGTAAACGCTGGATTATGGATACCAAAGCTTCTATCCTCTTCTACCCATATATAAGAATATCCCGCTCTCAATACAGCAAGAGAATTGTCTTTTGCAGACATATCAACATTACCTTCTGCATTTTGTGGGAGTAAAGAAGCTAGTTCTTCCATCATACCTTCTACTTCTTCTTGCAAACCTTCATCAACTCCATCACCATCATGATCCGCTATTCCGTTGAAGTAATATTTTTTCTCTTTAAAGGATTCGCCAGCTTCACCATGACAAGGAGTACATGCTTCCATATTGTCATTACCCTCAGCATCATTCATATTGAATGAGTGACCGCCAACTAAAATAATATTACCCTCAGCGTCAGCCACGCCTTCACCAGACATATGGCAATCAACGCAAGCATTTCCTTGAAGTGCATGGGGAGAAGTTGGTAATTCGATTCCAAAATCCGGAGAATTAGCACCAATCAACATATCAGCCTGTGGTCCGTGGTGTGCCCCAAAGTGGGAACTTCCATTACTTGGATTGGAAGTATATTCTACAGCATTTCGTCGTGATCTATGACATTCCATACATTGAGCGCCAGTTCCGTAAAGATCTATAGTTACTTGAGTTCCGTCCCCAAGTTGAGTATCTGACAATCTTAATTGATGTATTGTACTAGCGTCATGAGGATCATGACATACTGCACATGAAATATTTGTTGGAGCAGGTTTTGCGGCAGTCTCTGTGGGTAAACCATTGCTATCAACTGGTTTACCTTCTTTAACCCACTGCACATATCCTGAACCGCTATGACATGGAATACAACCAGTTCCATCTCTTCCGTCACCTGAAGTAGATTCGACAAAAGCACCTACTTTATGACCACCGTGGAAACCACGTCCATCAAATTCTGTTGCATCTTGACCTGAAGCTTCCCATTGCGCTGGGAAAGCGTGGTGTGTACCAGAATCATGGCACCATGCACAATTTTTAACATCAAGAGATGAAACCATTTTTGAGTCTGCAATATTACCATTATGTTCACTACCAGGTCCATGACAGCTTTCGCATTGAATATTTGCTAATTGCATTGCTAGTGGAGAAGTAACTAATAAACTATCCCATGTTCCTTCATTCAAAGAATCTGGTCCAGAAGGATATACGAAATCTCTGTCATCAAATCCAGCATTGACAGCATTGGGGTCAAGTCCTGTAGTATGACATCCCATACAATTAGGACCATAATGATCACTCAATGTTCCTGCCATTGCTTCAGTGAAAATCTCTGCATGTCCTGTCCCTGCCCATTTATTGTAGGTGCCATTATGGCACATCCAGCAACTTGGAGAACCGGTTTTTACACCAAGATACAAACCTGCATTAATAGTAATTTCAGCAGCAGCGCTCCCTTCAAACTTAATAACATAAGTTCCCACTAAATCAGGAACGAAAGATATTGCTTGTGAAGCAGAATCAAGGTCTTGAGTCATCCCCAAAGTGGTATTTGCACCATCAGGAGCTGAAACTACTGACCATGTTGGTCCAGCTAATGTTGTGGTATCTTTACCAACAAGGTAGATCTTTGTTTCTTTACCAACATTTTCCAATCCATTATATGCTAGATCAAAAATGTCCAAAGTATCAACTGCAGCATCACGAGGTGATACCCCGTAAGTCTTAACAGATACTTCTTGTGCAGAAACAGAAATTAAGCTTACGAGAATAAGAGCAGTAAGCATTGAAAAGAATTTGTTCATGGAAACCTCCATTTTGTTTAAGAATAAGTGATTGATTTATTATTTGCACTAACTGAATTAATTAAGTTTAAAAGTTCTTGCTGTGATATCGGTTTTATCCCATAAAAATAAACACCCATTGGGGATATCTCCCTTCCGAGATCAATACTATTATCAGATGTCAAGAAAATTATTCTAACATTTTTTGAGATCTGTTTAATCGATTTTAATATTTTAGATGAGTTTGGTTGAAGTAAATCATCATCAAAAATTAGAAGATTAGGAGTTAGCGAATGAACTAAGGATATAATATCAAGTGGATCAGAAGAATCATTAAATATTGTTGTGTCTGTAAAACTGGCTGAGCTTTCAGTGCTGAAGGTGTTAATTAGAAACTGATCTTTTGATATAACTAAAGTTTGCATGTAATTTTACTTGCAACAAACATACCAATAGGATATTTTAGTTTTGAGAAATGATAAATTCTAGATCTCAAAATAAGTGTTGAAAAAAGGCTAATAACGAATCATTTATTTTTTAATAAGTTAGAATGAGCTTAGCAATTATTAAGCGCTATCAATTGAGTGTGATATTTTTGTCCCAGTGTGACATGGGATAGACAGTCTTAATTCTTATAAGCATTAAATTTGGGAGTTTGAAATTTAAATGTTGAAAACCATAAAAAGTAAATTTATCTTTTTCTCAATTCTTCTGATTATAGTAAGTGTTGGTATTCCCAATTATTTTCTTATTCAACAATTTCGGACAAACTTTAGGGAGAGGTCTGAATTATATCTGAATTCCTCAATGGATATGATTTTATTCAATCTTTCAAATTCAATGAGAGAGAATCACTCACAAAATATTCAAAAAGCAATTGACAACATGGTATTGAATAAAAACGTTAATCATATTCGAATATTTAATTCTGATGGTTTGGTTCTCTTCTCGACTATACATGGAGATATTAATAATAATATTCAAGTTGTCGCGCCAAATCATATAGATTTGAATTTAATCGAGGGTGAAGAAAGAAAAATTAATTTAATGGATGACGATCATGCATTCACAGCATTTCAAGCTATAAAAAATGAAATTGAATGTCAAAACTGTCACGGTAATGAATCGATAATTGCTTTTATTGATGTTGATACTCACTTAACTACCCCAGAGAAAAACTTTAACACCGGAGTTATTCGCTTTATCTATTTAGGCATCGCGTTGATCATTCTTTTAGCCGTAGGACTTTTGATCATATTTAATTATTTCATTAATAAACCTTTGTATAAAATTAATGAGGCGATAACTAAATTGGGAAAAGGTGATTTTGGTCTTCAACTTCCGGTTGGTCGTGATGATGAATTCGGAAATCTAAATAAACACTTTAACAGAATGGTGTATGAATTGGATAATTCACAAAAAGAAATTGAACAACTTCATAATGAGCAATTGAGACGGGCTGATAAAATGGTTACACTTGGCGAAATAGCTGCTTCAATGGCACATGATATTAATAATCATTCTGCCATTATTATGGCAAGGGCAGGTTACCTGCAAATGCAGACTATCAATGATTCTTCTTTTGATAAATTTAATGAAGAATTAAGTGTTATCATTGATCAAGTATATAAAATATCTAAAACAACAGGATATATTCTAAAAAATGCTAAGAGAGTCTCTTCTAAATTTTCATATTTTAGTCTTTCAGAAATATTAGATTCAACAATAAGTAATATTGATCCTTTGTTCAAAATGAAGAATGTATCAATTGAATGGAATTCAAGTGATGGGGATTTTGTAATTCATGGCAATGTAGAACAAGTTGAACAAGTTATTATGAATTTATCTAATAATGCACTAGATGCCATGGAAGCAGGGGGTAAACTAAAAATTTCAGTTGGGGAAAATCAGTTGGGTGAAATTGAATTATCAATTTCAGACAATGGAAAGGGAATTCCTCCGGAAAATATTGATAGAATTTTCTCTCCATTTTTCACAACCAAAATTGGTGAAAAGGGAACAGGTTTGGGATTATATATTGTAAATAATATTTGCAAAAATCATAATGCTGAACTAAAATGTAACAGTCAGGTTGGCAAGGGCACAGAATTCATAATTACATTTAAGAGTGAGAAGGATACACAATGAAAAATATATTGATAGTTGATGATGAGAGGGAAATGCTGGAGAGCTTGGGAAAAATTCTCTCCCATGAAACAGATTATTTATTAGAACTTGAGAATGACCCAAGCATAGCATTAGAACTTATCAAGAGGAAAAGATTTGATCTGATAATTACTGATCTTAAAATGGGAAAGTGTTCTGGTCTAGATATACTCAAGAATGCAATTATTGCTTTCCCAAATACTCCAGTAATAATAATTTCTGGATACGGAACTATAGAAGCCAGTGTGCAAGCTATACAAAATGGGGCATTTGATTTTATTGAAAAACCCTTCACCTCCCGAAAACTTCTTGAAAGTATTAAAAATGCATTTCAACAGAATGAGATTGAAGAAGTGGACTCAAATGAAATTGGTCAATTACATGGAATATTATATTCCAGTCAACAAATGCAAAACATCATGGACACGATCAAAAAAATATCTTCACAAAATATGAATGTTTTAGTACTTGGTGAAAGTGGTGTTGGTAAAGAATTAGTTGCAAGGGCAATTCACAAACTTAGCAAGGGGAATCAACATCCATTTGTCCCTGTAAACTGTGGTGCACTTCCGGAAGACCTTTTTGAAAGTGAATTATTTGGCCATGAGCGTGGAGCATTTACAGGGGCATTTAAAACTAAACCTGGGTTATTAGAATTTGCTAATCATGGGACATTTTTTCTTGATGAAATTGGTGATATGAGCCTACCGATGCAGGTAAAAATTTTAAGATTGTTAGAAGAGAAAAGGATTCGTCGAGTTGGAGGAACAAAAGAAATTAATATTGATGTGAGAATAATTGCAGCTACCAATAAAGATCTTGAAAAGGAAATTGCTGCATGTAAATTTAGGGAGGATCTTTTTTACAGATTAAATT
>FLOH01001072.1_pt1 | contig 45609 bp, 40 predicted proteins | sample 756751 | NCBI WGS metagenome assembly FLOH01 (sample SAMEA4026879, study PRJEB14308) | marine metagenome | biome: coastal water; material: water | depth 74 m | reverse complement strand
CTTCTGGACATCAAAAAAGAAGTTGACGTTGCCAAAGATCGTGAACAAACCAAGTTAGCTGAGCAAAAGAAAGCGAGCTTTGAGGAACATTACCTTCGAATAATCGAAAAAGGACTACAAGCCAATCCGCCACCACCAGAAAATGATCAACCAAAGGTTAAGAAACGAGGTCGCAAAAAACAGACCCCAGCAAAGAACCTTTTGGATAGGCTAAACAAACATCAAACAGGTGTATTAGCTTTCATGCACGATTTTAAGGTGCCCTTCGATAACAATTTGGCTGAACGGGATATTCGCATGACGAAAGTCAAACAGAAAGTTTCTGGCTGCTTTCGGACGGATATGGGAGCCCAGTCTTTCTGTGAAATCCGTGGGTATCTTTCAACGGCTCGTAAGAATGATCAGCCGATTCTGGAAGCATTACGTTTGGCTTTTCTTGGAAAGCCTTTCCTTCCCGCTTTCATCTCTGTTCAAGCTGATTAGGTACCTGAGTTGTTACAAAACGAGTTAGATATAACAAGGAGTAACTCATGGCTAAGAAGAAAGAAAGTGCCCAATCAACCGTAAGAAAGATTCGTAGAAAGACGCGCAATCAGTATGGTGCAGAAGACAAGATCCGAATCGTGATCGAAGGATTGCGGGGAGATCTGAATGTGGCTGAACTGTGTCGCAAAGAAGGCATCAGCCAAAGCCTGTACTACAAATGGAGTAAAGAATTCCTTGAGGCTGGCAAAGGGCGTTTGGCCGGTGATACCAAGCGAAAAGCTGATGGTACTGAAGTCAAAGAGATGCGCAGTGAATTGGAGCAGCTCAAGTTATTGGTCGCTGAGCTGTCATTGAAGAACCGCGTACTAAAAAAAAGCTTGCGGGGCTTGGGGGAGGAGACGTGGAACGATTGATCCGGTATAAGCCAGAAGAAAAGATGGAAATCATTCATCTGGTAGAGCACTCTGAATTGCCCGCCAAGCAAACCCTGGAAGAGATACAGGTGCCGCGCAGCACATTCTATGACTGGTATCGACGCTATCAGGAATTGGGTCCTGAGGGGCTGAAACACAAACAGTCGCAGGGCAATCAGTTCTGGAATCGCATCCCCGATCCGGTGCGTCAACAGATCGTGAAACTGGCTTTGAAATACCCCGAAGAATCACCCAGGCAACTGACTTACCGTTTTATCGAGGGAAACGCCTATTTTGTCTCTGAATCAAGCGTTTACCGCATCCTGAAAAGCTATGATCTGATCGCAAGCCCGGCTTTTGAAGTTATCACAGCAAAGGACAAATTTGACAATCCGACAAAGCGTGTCAATGAGATGTGGCAAACAGACTTCACTCAGTTTCTGGTGCTCGATTGGGGCTGGTACTATCTCTCCACCGTGCTGGATGATTACTCTCGGTATATCTTGAGCTATACGCTTGCGCCAACGATGAATGCGCAGGATGCCGAGGACACTCTCAAGATCGCACTCGCGAAGGCCGAGATTGACAAAGTCAAGGTCTATCACAAACCGCGTCTCTTATCCGATAACGGCCCTGCCTATCACTCCGCAGATCTGGCCAGGTTCCTCCAAGAACGACGCATCAAACATATCCATGGCGCTCCCTACCACCCGATGACACAGGGCAAGATCGAGCGCTGGCATCGTTCAATGAAAAATGTGGTCAAATTGCAAAATTACTACTCTCCCTCAGAGTTGAAACGAGCGATCGCCGAGTGGGTCGAGTATTACAATAACCAGCGCTATCATGAGTCGTTGGAAAATGTCACTCCAGCCGATGTTTATTTTGGAAGAGATAAGGAGATCATCCGGAAACGAGACCAACTCAAAGTACAGACCCTGGCTTTACGTCGCCAGCAGCACCTGCAATTCATAGGTGTATAATTCAATCAACAAGGCAAAAAGTCTCCATAAAAAATCAGCCCCTTGTGTCCGAAAACCTTTGACGACATACACAACAATATCGTCGTTCCGCTTGAAAAGCTGTCAACTCTGCCAATTCTCCTTCACAAGGAAGGATAAATCCACTTGAAATCGATTGTGCCATACTTGAGAGTTAAAGGGCATCTCAGAGCCATTGCAGCAGTTACCCCGCTATTATTAGCGGTGATGGGTATGCAGTTGTTCCCACCTCCGCTTCTCGACCTGTTTGTAAATGGGGGCGGGCGGGTTCTTCTTTACAACATGTGTGTATTGGTGTTGATCCCATATTTCGTTATCTTTGTCGTGGCGCTTGGCGAGCTGTATTTATCCCGTCTGGAATTTGTTGATGTGCTCCCGCTGAAAAGAGCTGATATAGGGCTTATGACCTTTTTTGCTGGAGCGGGTCTCTTAACCACCCTTGGATTTGTGCTGGGTCTATTAGGCCTTCTATATTTCTGGGTGTGTTTCCTGATTTTTATTGGCATCATTTATATTTATTTTCTTCGGCCGGGCTCAAAGCAGTTTGCCAATGAGCTTTGGGGTTGGATAAAAGCAGACAGTTTCCCAGGATCTGTCCGGTATGTAATGATTTTCCTGCGGGCAATCCTGACCGCAGTGATTGCCGCCGTCCTGCTGACAAAAGGGATCCTGCTGGAATTATTCAAAGATGGCGGTCTGCATCAATACTTCGCTTATTTTGCAGACACCAGACTGAATCACAGCACCTGGATGGATCCCGGCCATCCAATACTGTATGATTACCTGGCCGGGCGAGGGCAGGGCGTTTACCTTTTCTTAACCAGTTTCACAAATCAATTTACCATCCAGATCATCAGCGCAATCTATATCATTGTGATCGGGGCAGTAGCACGGCAGGTGATCAGCTTTTTATTGTCTGCTGTCGAAACGCCGCAGGGCAAGACTTCGTTTCGCATCTACCTGCCTGATGCGGTGATGCTCCTGGTGATCACTTCTTCGCTCCTGCAAATGGAGCCTGCCAGATTCCATCTGCAAACCGGGGCATTTTTCCTCTTTTTGGCCTGGACAGCCCCGCTTTTTTTTCTCTTCAATCGGGCGGGGGCGCGCTGGCTGTTCTTTGCGCAGATACCCATCCTGATTGCTTTTCCGGTAACCGATGGTATTTTTCTTGCATTTATTGGATTCATTTATGGAGTGGAAATTTTCTCATTATTAATCACGAAAAACCGGGCTTTGCTCAAGTTCCCGCTCCTGTCGATCTTAATTGCTAGCGCTTCAGCAGTTGTTTCGTTTTCCCTGAATTGGCTGTATGTTGGCATCCCTGACCTTCAGCCTGCACAGCTGTTTATTCCTTTCATCGTCCAGGGCCGGTTTCAACAATGGTCAAGCTTGGAGTTGTTGTTTTACCTGGACTCATCCCTGAGTCAATCCGTTGGAGCTTCCTCTATTTCTATCGGTCGGATAATATCAGGAGCGATACCTCTTATTTCTTATCCGTTGAATTATATTCCGAAGCCGGTTTCTACTCCATTGACCTTGTTTTATTCTGCAGTGGTAATGGGTCTTGTTTTGAGGAAAGGGATGAGATTATACCGATCTCAAAAAAAATGGCGGATTTCAAGGCAGCCACATAGTAAGGTGTTTCTGACATACTGGTTGACCTTTACTTCGTTTTATTTTTTAAATATTGGATTGACTACATTGATCCAACAAGCCAGTCTGTCCAGAATGCTGCTGTTCATGGATGTATTTCCGATTATTACAATATTTGCAATCATCCTCTTTTTGACACAACCAGCCGGGCCGCCGGCATGGTCAGAAACAGGTAAAGATTTACAACCACCCAAGGTTTTGGATCCAGGGCATGAGGAGCATAATCATCAATAAGCAGCCATTAAACCCTGATGAAGAAATCCAAAATAAGCAGCCCGGCATGAATCCGTTGAAGGTTGTTTTAGGGAGTGGGCGTATAAAGGGATGGCTGGTTCTTGGGGCTTTCGTGATAGTGATCCTCCTGATCGAGATGTTGATATTTAACCGGGGATATACCTATAGTTTATTGGGACTGGAACGACATTTATCTGTCAGTGATGGTGGCTTGTTTCAATTTAGCCTTGAAAATGGGGTTTTGACTGCCCAGAGCAACGATCCGAATATTGCGTTTTATAACTTAGATGTTCCAATCGGAGCTGTATCCCTTAATTGCAGCAACTCCATGTCCGGGGCCATGGGGCAGGTTTATTACAGAAATCGTTGGCAAGAACTCAGCGAAGCCCGTTCGGTAATTTATTACCCAACTTCAGGTCAGGACAACATTCAATTTACAACGATCCTGCCAATTGTTCATGTAAGGTTTGACCTGACCTCCATCACAAAAGATGAGGTTACCTGCGGAGATTTTGTAATTAATCCTCGCATATTTGGTTTTAACATACTACGGTTTATAAATTATATAGTCTTAATCTTGTTGTGTGCCTTGTTTTGTTTTGATGGAAAGGTCATTTTGAGTTTCACTAATACCATTTTGATAATATTGGCTTTAATTGCAATCAGTGAATTTCAAAAGCACTTTGGATTGGACAAAATAGCAGGAGGCTGGCAATTTCTTTCTGGTAATCAGGGGGCTATTGAAGCATACGGTCAGGTTATCTCATATGGACCCGGAACCGGGGATAGATCCGATGTGTCAACCTGTCTGGAGATATTGAACGAAGTGCCTGGCCCAGCACCGGTGTTAAATCTAAACGGATTTGCAGCTGTCGAACCCTGTTTGTTCTCACCTTTACTTCCCCCTGATAAGATCGTCCATCACTATGAGTCGATCACAATCACTGAACCCTATTATCACACCTTGATGTTTGGGGAGCCGGAATCTGCTTATTCAATCTATCGCAAGCTGGGAATAAACAATTTCTACATTCGAAAGAATGACTTGTTTTATGTCAACCTTGGATACAGTCTTGCGCTCCAACCTCAACACTTGGGGCAATATTTCGACATCTACGCCGAAACGAATGATTTTTATATTTTAACCTGGCGCGGAGAGGGGTTATATCCTGTTACGCCCGAAATTGAACGTGACTTCTCAACCTGGTATGAAAACAGCAAAGACTCTAGCCAAGTCAACATTATGTGGTGGAAAGGCAAGGTTGCGTTTGACGAAAGATACCCAGCTCAAAAATGAAGTTCAGACATCAGTCCGGACAAGCAGTGAGCCGTTCTTTGGGTTATCTAGATTGTTTTTTGGAAGCAAATCGTGAGGCGGAAAAGGTTGTAGGATTCCTCCACCCGGCCTTCAGCTTGGTTGGATTGAATAAATGGTGATTTTTTCAATTGTCCGCATTAATATCCGTAATTTAACTCAACTTTATTGACCAAACCAACTATCCGCATTATACTCTTGACCCTGCTGCAAAAAGGATGAAAGTCACCCTCCTCAAGAATCACTTTCTTTAATATAATAGAGGCATGTTCAAAACAAACAAAAACCACCTCCAATCTGATATGTTCAGCACGGTTAGCAAACTTCCAGAAATGTTGCGAACAGTGCTAGATGCCTCTTGGGCGAGTACCTTTTATAGAGAAGTCTTCAATCGTATAGACGAAGAAGTATTCTCCGTCTTATATTCATCTTCTCCGTCCCGTCCGAATGTGCCGGTAAATGTTTTAGTTGGCTTGGAGCTACTGAAAGCAGGCAATGGTTGGAGCGATGCAGAGCTTTATGAACATTTTTTATTTGATATACAAGTGCGCTATGCTCTGGGCTACACAGAATTGGGCGATGGTACCTTCGCGATCCGGACCCTGTATTATTTTCGAGATGCACTGAGTAAATACTATCTGGAAACAGGAACTAATTTGCTTGAGACAGTTTTTACAGATATAACCGATGTCCAGATTGCGGACTTGGAAGTTAAGACAAGAACACAACGGATGGATTCCACGCAAATAGCGAGCAATATCATCAACTCAAGTCGTTTACGTTTATTGGTTGAAGGCATTCAACGTACCCGTCAAATCTTGAGCGAAGAAGATAAAATTCGCTTAGAAGAAGTCTATGCTCCCTATATCAAAGGTTCTTCAGATCACTACACTTACAAAGTGAAAGGCAAGAATGCTAACAAAAGCCACCTGCAAAAGGTAGGCGCAACGATGCAGTATTTATTGGAAGAGTTAGAAAAGACTTACTCAGAAGCAGTTTCTTATCAGGTTTTGAAACGCCTTTTCTCTGAACACTTCAAACTGGAAGAAAAGGCACTCAAACTAAAAGAAAAAGAAGAAATATCCTCCGGCAGTCTTCAATCTGTAGATGATTTAGAGGCAAGCTATCGCAAAAAAGCGGGTAAAAGCTATCAGGGCTTTGTTGCAAATATTACAGAGACTTGTGACCCTGAAAATGACCTTCAATTGGTAACAAAGGTGCAAGTAGAGCCAAATAATGTTGATGATGACAAAATGCTGGCAGATGCTTTACCGGAACTAAAGGAACGTACAGATGTGAAGGAAATTTATTTGGACGGCGGCTATGGTGGCGAAGCCAGTGATCCTTTACTTGCAGATTTATCCGTTGATATTATCCAGACAGCTATTCGGGGAGCTAAAGGAAACTCAGAAAAACTTCATTTAGCCGATTTTGATATAGAGCAAGACGAAGAAGGTATCCCTACTAAAATTACTTGCCCGCAGGGACAAAGCGTAGAAGTAAACCCAGCTCGAAGCACAGGGTGGCAAGGACGTTTTGACCCTGCGATTTGTGCGTCATGTCCATTCCAGCAAGAAGGACGATGTAAAGCAAAACCACAAAAAAGAGACCCTCGCTATATGCTCTCTTTCACAATGAAAGAAATCTCGGCCGCTAAACGGCGTAGAAAGTATATTGCCTACAAAAAAGAAAAAGGAAATCTAAGAGCTGCCGCAGAAGCGACGATGCGTTCCGCAAAACATCCTTTTCCGGCTGGAAAATTACCTGTACGAGGTATATTTCGAGTAACTTCTATGATGATTGCATCTGTTTTGTATGTAAATATGCGTAGAATTTGGCGATATGAGGCCAATTCTTCTTTGGCTAATTTTCTATTTGGGCTTTTCTCGCCCCAAACTCGTATTTTTTGTTTTGACTGAAAAATTCAGGGTTTCTTGATGGCTGTTGTTGCAGGAGAGTCAACCATGTTATTTGATTTTTGGGATCATGACTATATGTCCCCGGATGATTTGTGGTGTGGCTGGGATCTGGGCCGAACTTCTGGTATCTACCGGCGGCAAAGCTATTTCAATATGGGACCTCGCAGTCTGGATGAATGGCTTGCCATTGACCAGGACGTAGAAGTCACCTCCCCAAACGGCAATTGTCAATTGGCGCTACATGTTCGCGGGGTACCCAGATGAAAGAGAATATTGCCGGTGGTAACGTTTTCCCTGGTGGCGTGGAGGTTCAATTATGAATACAAAAAATATCTTGTTAACAGTAGGGTGGACATTATCACTTGTTTTGGCAAGTTGCAGCAGCGCGGGTGGTTCTGGGCCTCGTACCTGGATCGACACACCCCTGGATGGTTCCACGCTGCCACTGGCCCCTGTAATTGTCCGGTCGCACGCATCATCGGGATGTGGAACCGACTCAGCGACACTCTTTATCAATGGAACGCAAGTTCGCACGGACAACGTGGCCGATCCATCCAATCCATTGATTGAAATTTCGCAGGTCTGGCAGCCGGATGCGCTGGGAGATTACCAGCTTCAGGTCGTTGCGTTAGATCATGATGGTAACGAAGGAAGTTCAAATACCGTACGCATTCGAATTGGGGAAAAAGTTGTAAATCCGGAGCCAATTGAAGGAGGGCAAGATCCGGAACCAATCGAGACCGTTGAAACAGTTATTCCGGCTGCTGTCATAACCGACACGCCAACCCCTACAACTGAGCCTGGTTCCCCATCCGCTCCACAATTCACCTTCACTACCAATGCCAATTGTCGGGAGGGTCCCAGCACACAGTACGAAGTAGATGACTCGTTCATGCAAGGCCAAAGCGCGCAGATCGATGGACGCAATCAGAGCGATCCGCGCTGGTGGAGGGTGCTCAGGTCAAACGGCGGCCACTGCTGGGTCTCAGGGTCTACGGGAACAGCCAGCGGTCCTACGGGAAATGTTCAGGTAGTTTCCGCGCCACCGCCACCGGTTGTTGTTCCGCCAACGGATACACCCGTTCCTCCACTTCCGCAAACTTCGCCAAGTGCGCCGTACAAACTTAATATTCAGGACCACGTTTGTGCAGGTTCCACTTACACTGTGACGCTGGCCTGGGGCGATACATCAAGCAATGAAACTGGCTTCCGGGTATATCGGGATAATGTTGTCATCGCAACGTTGGGTGCAAACGCCATCAGTTACACAGACTCCCCACCAACAGGTGGGCCGTATTACTATCTGGTAGAGGCCTACAATAATGCTGGTTCCAGCCAAAGCAGTTCAGCTAAGGATGATGGTTGCATATTTTAGATAAAAGGAATGGGATGTAGATTGCCTGATGTAATTTTCGCGAGTATCACATCAGGCTCAAATTTCAGGCGACGTTTTGAAATTTTGTTGGTGCAGCCTGCTATCAGGGCTTTGGTACTAAAATGCCGGTAAACTGCGATGGCTTTGAGTATTACGAGAATATATCTTTTTCAACCTGCGCCCGGTATCGAAAAAGTACAGCCCAGATCGCAGGAGCTAAAATCAATTGATAAAGACCATATCCTCCAGCATAGTTGCTATTGGTCATCACCACTCCTTCTGAGTAGTTATCCAGGGGAATGCCAGCAATAATGCCTGATCCCTCGTAAAATAAACACCACCCCAAAATCCAGCCGCACCACAGGCAACCGTTCCACAATCCATTATGAAATCTTGATTCAGAGAATTTCAATGATGCCGCGGTTACCGTCCACGCGCACACGCTGACCGGTGTTGATCTTCTCGGTGGATCCCCGTACGCCGACCACTGCGGGAATGCCATATTCACGAGCAACGACAGAGCCATGAGCCAGCGCGCCCCCAATATCCATCACCAACCCGGCAGCGTTGATAAAGAGTGGTGTCCAACCAGGGTCTGTAAAGGGCGCAATCAGAATTTCGCCCGGTCGCAGTGTCTCGGTTGCCGGGTCGTGGATAACGTGCGCCACGCCCTCGATGATCCCCGCTTCACTTTGGTAGCCATCCGGCCGGGAGCGCTGCACCCGTTTATGACCTTGCATGCCAGCCTGTGCCCGACCCCGCTTCTGAAAGCTATCTGGCACCCTCCTGAAGAACAAATTCCACAAGGCTGCGGACAGAGACGCTATGTATTGGAAGGGTTTCACTTAGTGGTGTCGGTTTGGATGGCATGGATGCCTGGTAAAAAAAAATGTAGAGAATGATTGACCGAGTTCTTTTTCGATTATGTAGACGACCAAAAGCTAGTGTACTACCTCATATCTTTTGCGCAAAAGCCACCACCACAGCAAACCACCGATCAAAACAGTCAGCATCCCCAAAATGAGGCCCCAGTTCAACTTGCGTGGTGGGTCCGCTTCAACGACAACAGGCGGGGTGGCCGTTGGGGGTGATGGCGTCGCGAACGGGGAAGGAGAAGGCGCTATTGAAGTTGGGCTGGGCGTGAGTGTCTGCGTTGCAGGCGGAGTAACCAGAAGAAGCAGTTTTTGTCCGGGGCGAATAACCGATGTGTTATTCAGTCCATTCCAAGTCAGCAAGTCTGCAAGTGGAATCTCATATAAATCAGCGATCCACGAGAGCGTTTCGCCACTCTGGACTGTATGGTAGTATTTGCCGTCCACCTCGGGGGTTAGCCTCTGGATAACACTCAATGTTGGACTGGGTGTGACATTACCTGCGGAAATCACAAGTTTCTGCCCAATTTGGAGGGACCAATCTGCCTGGAGTCCATTCAATGTCAATATCTGATCTACAGAGACGCGATAGGCATCAGCAATTGTGATCAGGGCCTGATAAGCCTGTACCTCATGGATGATTTTTCCGTCTGCATCCGGTTTTTGGGGCACGATCATGCCAAAGGGAGTCGGCGTGGCATAGCCTTTCGTATCCTTATTGGGGATGAATAAGCGCTGTCCGGCATTCAATGGTGTGTTGCGGGATAGGTTGTTCCAGGTCTCCAGGTCGTTGATGGAGATCTGGTAGGCAATCGCAATCGCCCAGAAGGATTGCCCCGCCTGGACAAGATGATAGGTCATGCCATCTGCGTCCGCAGTGGCGATTTTGACAGGTACGATCAGTTGTGATACTACTGCGCCTGAACCAGTATCAGGGGAAATACCTTCTGAAGACGAGGACGAACTGCCGCACTCCTGTCCGGAAATATAGGCGGCTTGCAGAACGTAATAGGTCCTGCCATTCGCCTGAGCCACACCTGCGCCCACATTGCAATAAGCAGCATCAACCGCTGGGCGCATATGATCTGCGTCAGCCCAGACAGCCATAATCTCATCGATACCCATGCCCCCACTGCTCATGGCAAAATTTTCCGTTGCCCACACAGTGCTGCCATTGCCATATCCGGAAGCAGCCAAGCGACCGCGCACATCCCCAATGTGCCAGGACATGTTGTTGGCCGCCATAGTCGCTGCCGTCGATTGGGCAACAGCATTAACAATGGGATCATCCAGGAGAGCCGGGAGCCCATAGGAAACACGCAATGAGTTCATCGCAATGATCAGATCATAGGCGCTGACCTGGTTTTGTGAAGCAGGGTGGACCTCGTCAGCTTGGACAACTTGTGGCCAACAGAAGGCTCCGATTCCGAACACAATGAGCATGAACCAGTAAAAGGAACGTTGAATAAGCATAAGGTGATTATACAAGTCATTTCAAAACAAGACACTATTGTTTTGAGGATCGGTTTTACCTGGTATCGCCCAATGGGGAAAGTGTGATTTACATAAGCTAATTGGTAGTGGTTCAATCTAAATGTTTGAGTTAAACCAATGCTATGATAATTGAAGAGAAAATCTACACCTGTCGAGGTTGTGGTAGCGAGAACTTGATCAAAAATGGCAAGAACCGCTACGGCAACCAACAATACTACTGTAAAGACTGTAAGAAGTCTGGTGTTCTCAAACCGAAAAACAGTTACACAGAAGCCGAAAAAGAGCACATTCTGGCAGCTTGCAAAGAAAGACCGAGCATGCGTGGCATTTCTCGCCTCTATGGAATTTCTGGGAACACACTTGCAAGTTGGCTTCAAAAAAAGTCAGGTTACAACCAAACTTGAAAGACACACTTTTTCCAGCACGCAAAGATGATGTGCTAGAACTGGACGAATTATGGTCATTTGTCCGTTTTCGTTAGAACAAACGTTGATTTGGATCGTTCCATGCCGTCGAACACGCCAGATCATCGCCTATGTGATTGGAGATCGCAGCGCCAAAACTTGTCAGAAACTATGGAAGCGCATTCCTCTTGCCTATCGAAGTTGCCACAGTTATAGTGATCTCTGGGATACCTATGAAAAGGTTTTTCCCGAAGAAACCCATCGCAGTCTCGGTAAAGAGAGTGGTCAAACGAATCATATTGAGCGTTGGGATTGTAGGCTGCGACAAAAAGTAGCTCGCTATGTTCGCAAAACACTCTCTTTCTCAAAAGTCGATTATATGCACCACATTGTCACTCGATGGTTCATTGTTGAATAAAATCTCCAAATTATGACTACCGCATGTACTTAGAGCCACTACCAACCTATTTTGGTCTATGAAATTAGGTAAAAATTGGGGTTCGAGTCTTATTGGGGATACTTTTTCTTATATTCAACTTTTCAGTTGTCAACATACAGATATTTCAATAATTTCCCACTAATAACACAAATTTGTAACTACTCAGCATGGCAAAAATAGTACACGGATTCGACCTGATTATTGCGGATTTTCACGGAGAAAAGCAAAAAGGTTTTTAAAATCCGTGTAAATCTGCCCGATCTGTGAGAATCCGCGTCCCATCTTGATAGAGACTGAGTAGGTACACAAATTTTATAATTGTTTTTGTATATTTAGTTCGAGGCCCATTAGGTTCTTTGAACGAAAAAACGCTCAATGTGATTTGAGCGTTTTGTGTTGGTAGCCCCTGGCGGGCCTGTGCCGAACCGAACCCTTCCCTTTTTCCAGGGGAATATAAGATACAAGAAGGTTATCTGTTCACGAATCTAATTGAATTTGAGAAATGCGTCAAGGAATGCTTGTATTATCTAATTAATAATGTAGCTACCCAGCCTCCCCAGAAATGTCACTGCGAGGAGCATGCTTTTCCTTGCAAAGCATCAAAGACTTGTGCGACGCGGCAGTCTCCAAAACTGTCTCGGAGATTGCTTCGGCGATAGATCTGCCTCGCAAAGACATGCCTGAGTAGTTACTTAATAATTTAGTAAATGTACCCTTCTGCTTTTAAAATCCCTTCAAATGCACGATCGGCATCAGCGATAGATTTGATACGCCAATCAGCAGCAGTAGGGTTAAACAGTTCTTCAAAATCGTTTTTTATGCGCGCGTGCAATTTATCATTGCCAGAGCCGTTCCAGTGTAGCCGGTTCTCAAAAATCATCGTACGAGGACTCCCAATCACACCAGACAGCTTATTTCCTAATGTTCCGAATTCAAAAGCGGTGGCAAATAGCTTCTTCTCTGGGAACTCTTTCTGATGCAGGGCATATTCAAAGTCAATCATATCGCCCTGAATGGCATAAAATTCTTCTGGGTTGGCGGCAACGACGAGGGGATAGTTGAATTTTCCAGCAAAACTGTTCGACGTACCCGTTTCCAGCGCGGAATTGACAATACTCATCTGATAACGCGGCCCATAGCCAGTGTGCATATCCAAATGCAGGATTTGATCGTAGGCACTGAAAGCTTGACGATAAAGATTGATGAGAGTACGCGTTTCTTCTTCATAATCTTTACTGCCGTAATGCAATCCCTGGGGATTGCGGTATTGTCCCACGAGGAAAGTTTTTCTAAGATCAGCAACACCTTGTTTTGCCAATAGAAAAAGTAGATTTGCATAAAAAGCCATATTGCTGAGGGCAAAATTCAAGATCGGTTTGGTTGGCTCACACGACTTTCTAAGCATATCGTATTCTGGATTGAAGGCTGGGTTGAAAGATGCATCCCAAATAAAATTTCGGTTCAGGTCTACGTTATGCGCGTTGACACGGCGGTGGTATTTCATCCCCCAGGGATTGATTGAGTGAACCAGGAGCAAGCCTGTCGTCCGGGGATCGAGGCGGGAGAGATAATTGTCGATGAAGCGCTGCTGCATGGCCGAGCCGACATAACCTTCGATACCGTGCTCGGCGGTCGTCAGGATAAAAACCTTTTCGTTCTTGTCCAGCGCATTGGAACTGATCCAGTCGATGGTCAGATCTTCGTCGCCTGCAATTTTGTGCTGAGATAATTCTGCTTGAGGCCAATATTTTTGGATGACGGAAAGATTGTCCCGGAAACGCTCGCGGGAGGCTTCGTAGCTTTCGGGGAAGAGGGAGAGAATGTCGCTCATGATTTTCCTTTATAGGGTTCTAGTTGGTATGCCACGTATTCGGCTTCGCAGGCGCGACCAAGACCTATCCAGGCGCGCAGGTTTTCCGGTTGAATGATGATGCTGAAAACGGTCACAGTCTCCGTGCCGTGCTTGCAAATAGAGCTGGGGTATCCGACGTGGTCGGCCAGCAATGTTTGGAAAAGATTTGGCGTGAGTTGCCCGTAGTTCTCGCGGAGCAGGCACATGGCGCGGTTGTGACGCAGGACAGAATTACCAATGTTTTTGGGGTCGGCTTCGAAGTGACGCATGGCAGGACTGACGTAGTGATTGGCGTGCGCCAGGATGTTTTCTGCGATGTAGATGGGTGCACAATTGGTGGCGGAACCTTCCATGCAGTAGACTTCACCGCTGCCATCGGCCAGTACGTTGTTGTAGCTGGAAGCGCGCTGCGGTAGCAGACAGTGATCCTTGGCCTCACTCAAATATCTGGACGATAGGATTGCCCGCACCACCAACAGGCGCGGCACGCCAGGGCGGATGTCATTATTGTCAAGCTGGTTGCCGGTGAGACTGATGCCCGCTGCGTTGAAGCCTGCGCTGATAGCAATGCCCCCAGACGAAATGCCCAGGAATTCTGGTTCATCCCCTACCTGCACTTTGAGAATAACGAGGTGTTCCTGAGACTGCGGCAGCAAGTCGTTGGTGTGGGCGATTAGAGTCGAGCCATCTTTTGTGGCAGGTCCGCGCGCGGCCATGTCTGTGCAACCCCGCCATGCAACGGACTCCCACAACTCCTCGCACACAGACAGGAAGACTTCCTCGAAGGGCACGTTAGCGCCCTCGGCAATGCCTTCCAATTCTTCCACATATTGTGGATACACCAGTCGGCTGAATTCCAGATAGTGCGTGCTCTGCTGACGCATTTGCTCCCAAGTCACTCCTTTCGACAGGATGTCGCGCAGGCCGGTCAGCGTCTTCCGGATCCTGGGCTGGCAGGCCTGCCCTATGTGCTGACCGACCTCCCGGTGACTGCCGCGAGCCTCGATCACGGGAATGGTAATTGTCATGTAGGTTCCCTTTCAGTTATCGGACATTTCCTACACCAACTATCTGGCTTGTTAAGTAACACAGGTCTGATCAAGTCTTGACTCTTTAAGCCGGTGTGGTATATTTACATTGGTTTCTGTCGTATTCGGAAACATAATAGGATTATAATGTATAAAATCGACAAAACTGATGTGAATATCGTCAATTTGCTTCTGGAAGATGGACGCATGTCTGCATCTGAGATTGCCCGTCAAATTGAGGGCATCTCCGACCGTGTTGTCCGTTATCGTATCGATCGCATGATTGATGATGACATCATCAATATCAGTGCTATCGTAAAACCGAGGGCTTTTGGCCTGGAAACTTATGCCGATGTTTGGATGGAAGTTGAATCGGACAAGATTCTTGAAGTTGCCAACAAACTGGCTGAATATGAAAATGTAACCTATGTTGCCTGCTCGATTGGTGAAACCGATGTTAGTATTCAAGTTGTATCAAAAGATACTGCCGAGATTTATAGATTCGTAACCGAAGTGGTCAGAAAAGTGCCCGGTGTTAGAAAAACCGTTACATCCATCGTCCCCCTTGTGCTAAAAGATGTTTATCAGTGGCGCGTCCCCGAAGGTGTTGCAGAAGATGAATAACTCTCATAGCTCACCCGTGGTATAAATTTGATAAACCATGGCTGGAGCCACCCGTATTTTTGGGCAGCGGCCCAGAGGTCAAATTATTGGTCTCCCCAAAAAGTACCTTCCAACGCTTAAGTGAAGTTGTTGAACGTCAATTGCCGACGTTGAATGCCCCAGGCATCGCCATCGGGATCACTGATCGCGAGCATACTCTTCACGCTGATGTTTTCGGGCTGGCCAACCGAGAAGCGGGGAAGCCTGTCACCTCCGAAACACTTTTTCAAATTGGATCCATCAGCAAATCATTTACCAGCATAGCCCTGTTGCAAGTGCAAGAGCAGGGGATACTTGATATTAACGATCCTGTTACAAAATATCTGCCCTGGCTCGAAATCCAATCCGACTACGAACCCATCACCCTGCAGCATTTGATGAGTCATACTGCTGGCATCATTATGGGAAGTGACGATACTCCGGTTGCCTTTACCGAAGCCTGGAATCTGCGTCACACCAGAGTGACCGTCGCACCGGGAGAGATGTTCAATTATTCCAATACTGGCTACAAAACCCTCGGTCTTGTTCTTGAAACCGTACTTGGGCAGGACATCTCCACCATTTTTCGTGAGCGCGTTTTTGAGCCGCTTGGGATGTCGGCCTCCCTCCCGGATATCCGCAACGACAACCGGCATCTACAGGCGACAGGCTATGCCCCATATTTTGACGACCGCCCATTGCCACCTGGTGGTCAGCTTGCTCCTGCTACCTGGTTCGAATCCAACACAGCGGACGGTGCGATCTGCTCTAACGCCGAAGATATGTGCCGCTATCTTCAGACCCTCCTGCAACAAGGGAAGGGCCTGCTTTCCCCAAGTAGCTTTGAGCAGCTTATTCATCCAATCACTCCGACAAATGACGGTCTGCACGGTGAACACTATGGACTTGGTATGTTTACCCAGCAGATCGACGGGCACCACATCATCGGCCACAGCGGCGACATGATCGGATTCACCACCGATATGCTGGTCGATTTAGATTCTGAGTTGGGCGTAATCGTGCTTACCAATGGCCCGGCCGAGCCATCAAAAATCTCGCGTTATGTCCTCCGTCTCTTCAATGCAGCGCTAACCGGGAAAGAACTCCCTGATTACTCCGAAGACAAACTGGTTAACGCAGACGATTACGTTGGCAAGTATCGCTGTGGAGAACAAACATTTACGCTGACGTCAAGCGATCACAGCATCTTCCTGAACTTTGATTCTGCCACCGTACCTCTCTCCCAGCTCAAACCGGACAGGTTCATAGTGCCGCATCCCGCTTTCGAGAGGTTCACCCTGCGAATGGGACGTGAAAATGAACAAGTTACGGAAGCAGGTTGGGGCGCGGAGAGATACGTGCGTGTTGGGTTTGGGGACGAAACACCCCCTGAGAGTCCCGTCGAATGGGATGCCTATCCCGGTCATTACCGGTCACATAATCCCTGGTTCAGCAATTTCAGGGTTGTACCGTATCATGGGACGTTAGTCTACCTCGATCAAATGGGGGATGATGAACCACTCCACCAGTTAGGACCCGGCCTTTTCCGGATTGGCGATGACCCGCGTTCACCGGAGTTCATCCGGTTTGATGTGGTTTTCAATGGCAAATCCATGCAAGCAATTCTTTCAGGAGGTGTCTATAGCCGAACCTTTACACTTTGAGGGATCGTTTGATGATGCGCAATTGCGCGTCAAAATTACGGGCTTGAAGGCCCGACCAAACATTTTTGGAGGAGAATCCATGAAAAACAAACTGACAATCTTGCTGACCCTGATGATGGCGCTGGCTTTGGTACTGTCGGCCTGTGGTGGCGGTGATTCAGAACCTGCACCCGAAGAGCCAAATGCACCAGCTGAAGCTCCGGCCGAGGCCCCCGCGGATGAACCCGTTGCACTGCACGTGGGTACAACCTACATCTGGGATACAGCCAACCCAACCTTTGGTTGGTACGGTTACACCATCCGTTATATGATCTATGACACGCTGGTAGAAGAACAGGGCATCAGCGATTTCCAGCCCGGACTGGCCGAAAGCTGGGAAGTATCCGATGATGGCCTGGTGTGGACGTTCAAAATCCGTGAAGGCATAAAGTTCCATGATGGCACACCCTGTGATGCCAATGCCGTAGCCTGGAGCCTGAACTGGACTCTCGAAAACGATATCGAAACCTTCGCATTCTATCTCTACAATTTTGAAGAGATCGTGGCACTGGACGAAACCACACTGCAAGTCACCTTGTCTGACCCGGTCGGCAACATGGAATACTTGCTGATGTATGTCTGGATCATGCCGGAAAGCGTCTGGGGCTCGATGACCTATGACGAGGTGATGGAGTTCGAAGATATTTCTGCGGCCATTGGTACCGGGCCTTATATCCTGAGGGAGTGGTCTGAGGGTGAGTACATGATCCTGGAAGCCAACAAGGATTACTGGCGATCAACACCCATAATCGACGAGATCATTTACCATGAGTACGCAACCGAAGACGCCGTTGTACAAGCCCTCCTGGCCGGTGAAATTGAAGTGATCGATGCAGATGTTATTCCCGCCACGGCCATCCAGACCCTGCAAGATGCCGAGAATGTGGAAGTTACCATCATGGAATCGACCACGATCGACGAGTTGATCATCAACTCGCACGAAGATGGGACACAACCGGCCAGCCTGTGGGATCCGGCAGTTCGCCTCGCCTTGGCCTATGCCATCGACCAGCAGCAGATTATCAACGTGGCCTATCTTGGGTACGCGGATGCCGCAACCGTAGTAGTTCCCACTTCATTGGGTGATTGGCACAACAGCGATGTGCAGCCGATTCCATTCGATATTGCCGAAGGCAACCGCATCCTGGATGAAGCCGGATTTACTGACGGTGATGGTGATGGCATCCGTGAATTCTCCGATGGCTCGCCGTTGGAATACCGCCTCTACGCTACAGATGACGCTAGCAATGCTCGCATTCTGGAGATCATTGCAGATGGATTCCTACAGGTTGGCATCTCAGCCCCGCCGACTCTCATGGATGAAGACAGCCTGATCGCGCTGTATCCAGCCTTTGATTTTGACATGATCTACTGGGGCTGGGGTCTCGATCCCGACCCGGATTTTGCGATGTTGATCTTTACCTGTGATCAGCGTGAAGAAGGTGGTTGGAGCGACAGTGGCTACTGTGACGAAGAGTTCGAAGAGATGTATGTCGAACAAGGTGTTGCATTTGAACGCGAAGCCCGGCGGGAGTTGATCTGGAAGATGCAAGAGAAACTTTTCAACGATCGACCCTATATCGTGCTGACCTATGCCAAGAACATCCAGGCCTATCGCAGCGATCGCTTCACTGGGTTCGGTCTGACCGCGGGCGACATTCTTTGGAAGAATGCCTTGCTACAGGGAAAACCCGCTCAATAAAGCTCAAATTTCATGATTGGGGCGACCGATGGTCGCCCCAAAAGAGATGTGATTATGCAGCGTAGTGATTATCTGATTCGCAAAATAGGATTTGCAATTGTCACCCTGCTTGTGGTGATTGTTTTTAATTTTTTTCTGTTCCGCATCTTGCCTGGTGACCCGGTCAGGTTGATTATCCATAGTCCGCGAATGACCGCCGAAGCGCAGGAACGTATTCGGGTTAATTTTGGGCTGGATAAACCAATTTGGTTTAACAAGGAAGGCTTTCAAGAAGAAGGGCTACTGGGAGCTTTTGATACCCAGTTCACAGCCTATATACGCAATTTATTAAAAGGTGATTTGGGCATCTCTTTTTCCACACGCAAAGATGTCACTTTGCTACTCAAAGAACGGGTCTGGCGGACGGTTGTACTGGTCGTCTTGGGTGAATTCCTTGCGATTTTTTTGGGGATAACCCTGGGAATGATCGCCGCATGGCGGCGCGGTTCCAACCTGGACACCGGAATTTTATTATACGGATTATTCACATGGGCCATGCCAACGTTCTTCTTCGGCATCATCCTGTTGATGCTTTCAGGTGGACGCTTTCCCATCGGGGGGATGGTCACCCCCGGCCTCAAACCGGAAGATGGGTTTGCTTACTGGCAAGACGTCGGTCGGCACCTGATCCTTCCCACCATCACGCTGACAATTCTCTACATGAGCGAATATATGCTTATCATGCGCAGCAGTGTAGTTGAAGTATTGAGCGAAGACTTCATTCTGACCGCCAAAGCCAAGGGGTTGAATGCCTTCCAAACGTTCCGGGACCATGCCCTGAAAAATGCGATGCTGCCGATGGTCACCATCATCGCCCTAACACTCGGATACACCGTTGGCGGCGCCATCCAGGTGGAAACAGTCTTCTCCTGGCCGGGCATTGGGCGTCTGATGTTCGATGCCGTGCAAAAACGCGATTATCCCGTACTGCAGGGTACGTTCCTGTTATTAGCCGTCACTGTGATTATCGCCAATCTAATCGCAGACTTACTCTACGCCGCGCTTGATCCGCGTGTCAAACCAGACTAGGAGACAATTTTTATGGAAACACAAAACCGGGTCTGGACAACATTCCTCAAAAAGCCAATGGCGCTCATTGGCATGGGAATGCTGGCTCTGGCACTGATCATGGCCTTTTTCGCGCCCGTCATCGCACCCTACGACCCCAGTGAACGCGTCGATGCCATGCCATCCGACATTCTTGCCCCACCAGATGCGCAGCATCTGCTCGGCCGTGATGATGCCGGCAAGGATGTGCTCAGCTCATTGATCTACGGCGCACGAGTTTCGTTGATCGTTGGCTTTGTCTCTTCTTTCTTTTCGATGTTCATCGGCACCACGGTTGGTCTGGTGGCCGGGTATTATGGCGGGCGGGTTAGTAACGTGCTGATGCGTTTCACCGATTTTCTGATGGTTATCCCAGACCTGCCGCTCATGCTGGTCATCATCTCGGTTTGGGGGCGCGGCCTGTGGAAGATCATCCTCGTTATCAGTATTTTATATTGGACATACACTGCCCGCCTGGTGCGCTCGCAGGTGCTTTCCATAAAAGAACGTCAATTCGTGCTGCGCGCCCACGCATTGGGGGCCAGCAACTTCCGCATCATCATCAAGCATATCCTGCCACAGGTGATGCCGCTCATTATCGCGCAGGCCGTACTTGACATTTCATCCTCGATCATTGCTGAATCCACGCTGAGCTTCCTCGGCCTGGGCGACCCAACACTCATCAGTTGGGGCATGATGCTGAATTTTGCGTTCGAGCGCGCCATCAGCCGCAAGGCCTGGTGGTTTCTGCTCCCGCCAGGAATTGCAATTGTGTGGGTCAGCCTGGCAATTATTTTGATCGGTAATGCTCTGGAAGAGATCGTCAATCCGCGCTTAAAGACCCATCATCTGTTCAACCCCCGCAACATGATTTCTCTGGTATTGGGCAAACCGCCCTTGGTGGAACCTGAATCCTCACAAGAGGTGACTTCATGACCACGCTGGAAGTGCGCAACCTTTCGATTAACTACATAACCGATGATGGCGTCGCCCTGAATGCAGTCGAAGGTCTGACCTTCTCGCTGGAACAGGGACGTTCACTGGGGCTGGTTGGCGAGAGCGGCTGTGGCAAGACCACGGTCATGCTCAGCCTGATTCGCCTGTTGCCCGAAGCCGGGCGTATCGTAAACGGGCAAGTCCTTTTCGAAGGCCGCGACCTGTTGCAGATCAGCGAGCGGGATATGCAAGCCGTGCGCTGGAAGGATGTCTCGATGGTCTTCCAGGGAGCCATGAACGCCCTCAACCCAGTGCGGACGGTCGAAAGCCAGATCGTCGAAGTGCTGCAACTGCACAGCATTGTCAACTCGACCAAAGATGCCCGCATACGCACCGGGGTACTGCTCGAACTGGTGGGAATCACCGCCAAACGCGGCAAGCAGTATCCGCACCAGTTCAGCGGCGGGATGCGCCAGCGCGCGGTCATCGCCATGGCTCTGGCCTGCAACCCGCGCATCCTGATCGCGGATGAACCTACCACTGCATTGGACGTCATGATCCAGGCCCAGATCATCGAACTTCTAGAGCAGTTGCAACGAGAGCTTAACCTGTCCCTGGTGCTGGTCACCCATGATCTGGGCGTGGTGGCCGAAATGTGCGATGACGTGTTGGTCATGTACGGTGGGACGGTGGCCGAATACGCCAACAGCGACACCATTTTCAACAATCCACAACATCCGTACACTCAGCGCCTGCTCAAGGCCTTCCCTGATATTGCCGAACCCGGCTCTGAACTGGCCTCCATCCCCGGCAACCCGCCGCGACTGGATAACCTGCCACCCGGTTGCCGTTTCGAACCGCGTTGTCATGTCGGCAACGGTGAACCGATATGCCTAAAAGAACTGCCACCGCTGGTCGAGATCGAGCCGGGGCATCATGTTGCCTGCCACCTTGTGGATGAGAAATAGTCTCATGAAAAAAATACCCATCCTTCAAATCGAAGACCTTTATAAACAATTCCCGGTCGCACGTACGTTCACCGATCGCATCAAGCGCGCCCCAAAACAGGTTGTGCATGCGCTGGACGGCGTTAGCTTTACAGTAGATCAGGGGGAGATCCTGGCGCTGGTTGGCGAGTCCGGTTCGGGGAAGACCACCGTAGGGATGAATGTTCTGGGCTTGCAAGTGCCTACAAAGGGGCGCATCCTGTTTGACGGGTATGATGTGGCCGATTGGGCAACGGGCAGGCTCAGGTCTCGGAAGAACGGAGATGAACTCGGTCGCTTGAGTCGACGCAAACAAATCCTGGCCCTGCGCCGACGCGCACAAATGGTTTTCCAGGATCCATACGAATCGCTCAATCCGCGCCAGACCACCTGGGAGATCGTGGTCGAGCCGTTGGAAATCCATCACCTGGGATTGAGCGCAGACGAAAAAGAAGCCCGCGTGCGCGCCGCGCTCGAAGATTGCGGGCTGGCTCCGGCAGACCATTTCTGGAGCCGCTACCCGGACGAATTATCGGGCGGGCAGCGTCAGCGTGTTGTGGTTGCGGGCGCATTGGTTCTGGAGCCGGAACTGCTGGTGGCCGATGAACCGGTTTCCATGCTGGATGTGTCCATCCGTGCCGACATCCTGACCCTGCTGCAATCCCTGCGCAAGGCGCGCGATATTACCATTATCTACACCACGCACGACCTGGCGACCGCCGGGTATTTCACCGACCGCATGGCTGTCATGTACCTTGGGCGCATCGTTGAGCTCGGCTCGACGGTGGAAGTGCTCAAAGAGCCACACCATCCGTATACGCAAGCCCTGGTCTCGGTCGCGCCGGTGCCCAACCCGCGCAAACGCCGCAAGCGCATGATCCTGCAAGGTGAAGTGCCTAACCCGATCGATGTGCCCAGCGGTTGCCGCTTTCATCCGCGTTGCCCAATTGCGACGGAAGAATGCAAAATGACCGATCCACCTTATGTGGAGATTTCTACGGGGCACAAGGCGGCTTGCTTGAAGATATAACTCTATTGCTTGAATGGGAAAATTTACAGAAGAGATAAACCACCGAGACACAGAGCCACTGAGATATTGGTCAGAAAGTTTCCAAAAAAAACTCTGTGTCTTTGTGACTCCGTTGTCAAAAAAAGAAATAACATGAAAACACTAAAATTTCTAAGCGATGCTGAAATCGAAGCCATGCACCACGCTACCCTGCGCATCCTGAGCGAAGTCGGCGTGACCCTGAACCACCCTGGCGCGCGTCAGATGCTGACCGACGCGGGCGCAACCATTCACCGTTCGTGTCGCGAGCACGACGGTGCGAGACGGCAAAATGATCGCGTCTGCCTGCCGCCAGAACTTGTTGAAAATTGCATCGCCAAATGCCCGCCGCAAGTCACCGTACGCGGACGCAATGGTACGACCAAAATCCTCGGCGATGGCTCTCTAAACTTCCACAATCTGGGTGGAGCACGCGATATTCACAACCCCGCCACGGATGAGCACCGTTTCGCCGTTTTGCAGGACGTGCGTGACTCTACCCGCCTGCTGGATGCCCTGCCCAACTGCAACACCATCACACCTTTCTTTACCCCATCCGATGTGCCGGGCGAATTGATGTCCCTCGCCATGTACCGCCACGCCATGCCCTTCACCACAAAGCCTCTGCAAGGTCCCGGTGTGCAGGCTGCCGCTGAAGTGAAATATGCTGTGCGTATGGCCGAAGTGCTTGGTCCCGCCCCTGAAGTGCTGACACTGAGCGTTTCCCCAGTCAGCCCGTTGGCCTTCCCCGAGCACGAAGTCGAAGCCATGTTGGAGATAGCCCGTCAGGGCGTCGCCTTTGCGCCGCTGCCCTGCCCAACCGCCGGGGCGACCGCCCCCTTCTCCATCGCCGGGGCAATTGCCCAGCAGGCTGCCGAAGTACTGGTCGCACTGGTGCTGGCGCAGCTTGTCCACCCTGGTTTGCCGATGATCTTCTGCGGACGCCTCGCCATGATGGACCCGCGCACAGGCATCTCTGTCTGGGGTGGGATCGAGATGGGACTCGCCTCCGCCGGGACCGTTCAGCTTGGTCACCGTTATGGACTGCCAGTCAACGTCTACGGTTTTTCCACCAACTCCCACGCCCTCGACATCCAGAATGGCTTCGAGCGCGCGCTCAATGCCGTCATCCCGGCGCTGGCAGGCGCGGACGAGTTGTCCGGCATCGGCGAGATGGAAGCCGGTTCGCTCAGCACCTATGCGCAGATGGTAGCCGACAACGAGTTTGCGAGCAGCATCCATCGTGTGCGGCGCGGTTTCGCTGCCGATGAAGATACCCTGGCGGTGGACGTGATCGCAAAGGTGATGAACGGCAGCCGCAATTTCATCGGCCAGAAGCACACCCTGAAGCACCTGAAAAGCGGCGAGATGTTCGTCACCCAACTGGCCGAGCGCGGAAGCTGGGAAAGCTGGGATACGGGTGGCCGCCGGGGTCTCGGCGAGCAGGCCCAGGCGGAGTCTGAACGGATTTTACGTGAGCATCAGGTCGAGCCGCTGAGCGAGTCTCAATCCAAAGAACTGGACGCTATCATGGCATCCGCTGAAAAGGAATTGGTGAAATCATGAAACCTGAAAACTATTTGGATGCCTTGCTTTCACTGCCCGGCATCGACGACGAACTTTGGCCACAAGTCTCCCGCGATGGAAAGTGGGTGGCCTGGACGTGGTTCCATACCGGCCCGGTGGCAGACGTCTACGTGGCGCCCACCGACGGCTCGAAGCCACCTATCCGCCTGACCGAGACCGACCAGAACACCTTCCTGGTTTCGTGGACGCCGGACAGCCAGGCTGTGATCGTGGAGCAGGATAAGGACGGCGACGAGCGCGTGCAACTGTTTCGCGTTGAACTCACATCTCCCCGGACCCTGAACCCGCTGACCGAACCCGAGCCGAATTACTACCTCCGTGGCGGGGCACTGCACCCCCACGAAAACTGGCTGGTATACGCCGCAAACAGACATCCTGAGACTGGCGAAGAAATAGAAGAAACCTATATTTATCGGCACGAACTCGATGGCGGTGAGCGCATCCCGCTGGCACACCAGGATGTAGGCGGTTACACCGAAGCCAAATTGAATGCGCAGGGCACGCATATCCTGTACTTCCGCAATGACCTGCATCCCGCCGGGCGGCAGATCTGGCTGGTGGGCATTGATGGCGAGGGTGACCACGAGTTGTTCAACTTTGGGGAGAACCTAAAAGCATTTGCGGAATGGCATCCCGATGGAGAGCGTGTTCTGGTGTTAGCCGAAACGAACACGCACCGCAAGCTCGGCATCTGGACTTTAGGCGAAACAGACGTGCATTGGGTTATCGACGACCCATCCCGTGGTATCCAGTTCGCCTTTGTCCCCGAAGGCTGTGACGAAGCTGTGGTAGTTGAAAACATCCAGGGGCGTGTGCGCAGTTCATTTTTAAATCTTGAGAATGGGCATGAAGTTGTCGTATCAGCAAAAGAAGGCAATCTCATTCCACTGGCTCCCACACCAGACGGCGCATGGGTTGGCTTCTACTATAGCGCCCGCCAACCGGGGGATGTAGTGCGCTTTGAGCGTGAGAACCCAATTCCAGGGAAATTCGTCACCCTGACGCGAGTGTGGGAACGCACATCTTTAAAGCCCGATCAGCTTGCCCCCACGGAAGATTTCCGCTGGGACTCCGTCGACGGCTTGTCCATTCATGGCTGGCTGTATAGGCCCTCCGGCGAGCCACGCGGAACAATTGTTTATGTGCATGGCGGGCCGACCTATCACAGCCCAGATTTTCTCAATGCGCAGATCCAGTTCTTTGTGAGCCAGGGCTTCAACGTGTTCGACCCGAACTATCGCGGCAGTACCGGCTACGGGCTGCCCTTCCAGCAAGCCATCCTGGAAGATGGCTGGGGTGGCCGCGAACAAGATGACATTCGCACCGGCATCGAAGCGTTAATTCAAGCCGGGGTTGCTCAACCGGACAAAATTGGCATGACCGGCACATCCTTTGGCGGATACTCGTCCTGGTGGGCGATCACGCATTTCCCAACCGATATTGTCGCAGCGGCGGCCCCCATCTGCGGCATGACCGATCTGGTCGTGGACTACGAAACCACGCGCCCCGACTTGCGTCCGTACAGCGCCGAGATGATGGGCGGCAAACCAGCCGAAGTCCCGGACAGATTCCGTGAGCGGTCCCCCATCCATTTTGTGGGTAACATCAAAGGCAAATTACTGATTATCCAAGGCGGGCAAGACCCCAACGTCACCCCGCAGAATGTAGAAGATGTGGTCAAAGCGCTCAACGAGCATAGTATTGCATATGAGAACCTTAATTTCGAAGATGAAGGGCATGGCATCTACAGGGTAGAAAATCAACGCATTCTTATCCTCCGATTAGTTGAGTTCTTTGAAAAAGCTTTTTCTTAGGTCTTCGAAACATCTTTGTACGGGCCAGCAATTTGTCAACCTCAGTAGTATAATCAACCTGCCCCGGTGATTTCCGGGGCAAGTTTGTGTTATTTGGAGAGCTATCAATGACTCAGTTGAAAAATCTATCTGAAACACCTGTTCATACCACGCCACCACCGTTAATTCGGGTATCTGGAACCCATCTTGAAATGGGCCAGCAAATAGGCGAATCGCGTCGCAAAAATGTACAAAATAGCATTGAAAATGCGCGCAAATTAATAAAAGAAGCTTACCGTGAGTTGGAATTGTCATGGGATGGAGCCCTAATTCAGGCACGCAAATATTTGCCATTTGCCCAGGAGCGATATCCGCAATATGTCGATGAAATGCAAGGCATTGCCGAAGGCGCCAATATTTCTTTTGACGAACTGGTCGTGTTGAATGTATTGGAAGCGGTCACAATGGATGCTTTACACTTGACACGTTGTACCAGCATGGCTGTGAATGATGAGTACACAGCAGATGGTCACGTCTTAGTGGCACATAATGAAGATTGGATCCCTGATGACGAAAATGATGTCTTTGTGATCCATGCAAAGCCTAATGATGAGCCGCCTTACCTGGCAATGACCTATGGCGGCTTGATCTCCAACATTGGGTTCAATGCTTATGGGATTGCTCAAGTGATAGATTCTGTGTACCCAAATGACTCACGTATCGGCATCCCCCGCCTGGTTGTCTCGCGCGCTGTGTTGGCCGTCAAGACTCTCGGCGGCGCAATCAACCGGACGCTGATCCCGCATCGCGCAGCAGGTTACAATCATTTAATTGCTCATGAAAGCGGGGAAATTTACAATGTGGAGGTATCCGCGAGACGCTTTTCCATTATCTATAATAAGGATGGATACCTTGTACACACCAACAACTACCTATCGGAAAATATGCAGGAAATCGAGAATGATCCGGAAGAGTTGATCTCATCCCGCATTCGTTATTTCCGAGCTTTGCGATTATTGAATCAATCCAAAAGTCACACGATCAAATCTCTTCAAACCATCCAGCGCGACCATGTTAATTATCCGAATTCAATCTGCAAGCACGATTTTGGTGAAGGGAATCTGCTGGATCGCGAAAAGACCATCAATGCGATGGTGATTGACTTGACTGCGCGGGAGATGCACATTGCCTGGGGAAATCCTTGTAAAAACTCTTATCACACCTACCATCTCGATGATTAAACGCTACCACTATTGTACTTCCAGGCTTGAAAAGTTTTGAGAAATCAGGATGTACTGAACTGAATAACGAAAATAATGGCAATTAGCTCACCGTATGTTTTCACTCAAACAGAACCCCGTCTTTTTATGATACTTTCATCGCTTGATCTATTTGTCCAAAATGCAAAGAGTGCGAGAAAAAAACTGGTCATTACAGCCCCAATACTGAGAACATTGAACATCGTTGACCATGAAAACCTATCCACAATAGTTCCAATACCGACTCCAGCCAAACTTGCTCCTATGTTAAAGGCAAAGTCAATTAGCCCGGCTACAGTAGAAACCTCATGACGATCACTTAATACCATCGGTAAGATCGTAGTAATAATGGTATTTACCCCGTATAAGATGCTCCCCACCAAGACTAATAGAGCTGCACTCATATTGAGCAAAGTAGAAACTGTCGGAAACAGAAACAAAAGACCACCAACTACAATGAAGATAACTGATCCAAACCAGATTTCCTTACCGCGCAAAGGGCCAGCTACGAGCCAGCTAATGGCAAGAGTCCCTACTGTTCCAGCAATTGGGAAAAGGATCGAAATATTTGCAGCAGACCTGATCCCTAATCCATGGATATCAACAAAATAAGTTGGCCCCCAAATAATAAGGGCAAAAAGTAGCATTCCACCAGTAACAGCCGCTAATACCAAAGGCCAAAAGCGCTTTATTACCTGCGGCATACTGGGGTGTACATCTGCTTGCAAATTAGATTTAGTAGTTTCTTCCACTAGCCACATTGGATCAATATCCTGTGGTGTATCCCGAACAAACTGGAACCATGCCAAAGCAACCACGCCCATCAGAAGCCCTGGGATCCAAAAAGCAGACCGCCAACCAAAGTTAGCGACCAGCCAACCAGTTAAAAACCAGGTTAATGCGTTACCGGCAACAAAACTGGTAGCGTAGATACCGGCAACCTTTCTCCGCTGTTCTGTAGAGTGCCAGGTAGCCAAGACTTTTAATATTGGTGCCCAGCCCGTTGATTGAAAAAAGCCATTTAGCGTCCATGCGACCAGCATTAGGTTCCAATTGGCAATTGATCCAAATAACAAATTCATGGCGGTTGATAAAAGCATGCCACCGAACACTAATAAGCGAGGACTAATACGATCACCCAATTGCCCACTAATTAATTGGCCAAAGGCATAGGATAAAAAGAAACCGCTACCCATCAAACCGATCTCTTGTGATGAGATGTTTAAGCTCTCGCGAAGTTCCGGGATAGCAATGGAAAAATTGACGCGGCCCAAATAATATGACGCATAAGTGAACCAGCCCAACCCAATAATACGCCACTGCCAAAATCCCAGATTCATCTTATCCGTACTCAACTTTTGCATGTCCTTCTTATGTGGATCATCATTAATTTATCTAGACCAATTATAAATTTAATTTTCGTAGATTCGTTAACTGGCGGTGAGCAATCCTTACTGAGACGAGGATAAGGACTGCATTGCCAGCAAAATGAACTTCGTGGTAAAGAATAAATTTGTCGGCTTTCTTCTTAAATAAGTCGAACTTATTATTTCCATCTTTAGATTTATTTAGCTAAATTTTCAGTACAGATCGTTATCGTTATCAGAATTATTTTTGAATAGCAGAAATTGTTTTTCTTATAAAAAACGAGAGCCTTGGTCTTCTGTATTTATTAGAGAGAAGCCCTATTATTTTATCCCACATCCTTCTCTGCAATCAACACTCCCACAGATTTTGCTGATAAAGATTTTCGAGCGGAAGTATCAAAGGCCTCGTCTGTAATCAGGCTATGGATTTTCTCAATTTCGGAAACTTTATAATTGGAAACAGTTCCCCACTTGCTGTGATCTGCCACAACGTAGACGGGGCCACGAGTCCTACCCATCATCGAGCGCACTACTTCTGCTTCTGCACTTGTAGGGAATGTGCAGCCATATTTAAGGCTGATCCCATCTACGCCAATGAAGGTCTTGTCAGCATAGACATGTTTAAGGTTTTCAACAGAAAAATAACCGCCCACCGAAAGAGAGACGGGCTGATATATTCCACCCAGTAAGACCAACTCAAAGCCCAAATGATCAACTTCCAAGGCAGCAATCAGATTATTGGTAATTACTGTAATATCAGCGTTTGGACGAATATGCCGAATGATTTCTGTGGTAGTCGTGCCCCCATTGACAAAAATAACATCCCCATCTTCGATCAGAGTTGCAGCTAATTGCCCTATTAACCGCTTTGCGGCGGGTCTATCTGATTGTCTCTCCTGGTATTCCGGTTCTCGTGACAAACGTTGGCTGAGAACGGCCCCACCATGAGTCCGCTCAAGAAAGCCCGTTTCTTCAAGTTTTTCGAGATCGCGTCGAATTGTTGCTTCTGAAGCATTTAACATCTCACTTAAATCGGCAAGACGGGCCACTTTGTGGGTTGTCAAATATTCCTGAATGCGTTTAAGCCTTTGGGCGGGGATATAAGATTTTTGCATAAAAATATTCACTTTCAAAAGCGGAAAAATTATTTAGATGATAGATTTTGAGAGATTTTTGAAAAAAGTGTAGCAGATTATGAAAGTATTTGCAAATTTCGTCTTTTCTGGATATAATGCCAGAGTTTAAGCTATTGGTCTATTTCGTAAAGAACACCACAATAAAAGTGATCCATTATTATGACTCTGACGATAGAAGAAGCAATTGCCCGTGTCCCACAATGGGCCAAGGCTAAAGACCTGAAAACATCCCCTCTTACCGGCGGAATTACCAATGAGAATTTCCGCATCGAAGTAAATGGGGATATTTTTGTTCTCCGCATTCCGGGGGCAGACACCGAGTTGTTGGGCATTGTTCGGGCAACAGAATGTGCTGTAAGCCAGATGGCCGGGGATATTGGGATCGGTCCCAAAGTTTTTTACGTTATCGAACCGGAGGGATTCCTCGTCACCAGTTTCATTGACGGGAAGTTGCCTCCGCCAGAAGAGCTTGGTCAACGCAAGAATATCCGTCGTGTCGCCGAGACAGTTCTCCGCGTCCACAAGATGGGAGCGATCTCAGAAAATTTCTCCCCATTTCGCGTTATCGAAGATGGTGCCAAAATTGCGCGGCGCTTCAAGGTTGATTTCCCTGATAATTTTGATTGGCTGATCGAGCAAATGCAAATCGCCGAGGCCGCACTGCTCAAAGCTCCTTTTACACCACGACTGTGCCACAACGATCTGCTCAATGCAAACTTTCTCGATGACGGCCTAATTCGCATTCTGGATTGGGAATACGCCGGGATGGGCGATCCCGTTTTTGATCTGGCGAATTTCTCTGCCCACCACGAATTTACCGATGAGCAGGATCGTTGGCTGCTGGCATCCTATTTCGGAGAGGTTTTCGCTGCGAATTGGGCTCGACTGAAAATCTTAAAAATCATTTCCGATTTTCGTGAGGCCATGTGGGCAATGGTGCAGATCGGCATCTCAAAACTGGATTTTGATTTCCGTGACTATGCCAATATCTTTTTTTCTCGCACAGAAAAGGGAATGAAAGAGGACATGTGGCAGGAATGGCTAAAGGATGTCCGTTCTTAAAACCCTACACACAAAGGACACAAGGAGCACAAAGTAAAAACATTATAAAAACAGTTCACCCCGAAAGGTTCCCAACACCTCTCTCTTCAATTGTGACTACGCTATGCGTTGTCTCTGCTCTGGGACTGGGTGGATTTTAACGGAGTTTCCTGGTTGCCAAACGGCGGTTAATGAAATGGAGGCAAGCAAAAATCCCGGTACGATTCGCTTTATCCTGCTTATTTGTTCAAATACCCAAATTATTTTGTTAAATTCTTTAGGAGACCATCATGTCAATTGTTAGTGCAAAAGAAATCATGTTAGAAGCTGCCAAAGGGAAGTACGCCATTGGCGCTTTCAACATCACAGATTTGATCGAACTCGAAGGGGTAGTCGACGCTGCCGTCGAGAAGAAATCTCCCTTGATCATCCAGACTTCGGTGGCACCATCCAAGTTTCTGGGCAGAGATGTGCTGGTCTCGATATTCCGCACCATCGCTGAGGCTGCACCCATTCCCATCTGCCTGCACCTCGATCACTGTACCGATGTGGATTACTGCAAAGCATGTGCGGATGCCGGTTATACCAACATTATGATCGACGCATCCAAGCAAGCCTATGAAGAGAATATCCGGCAGACCAAAGAAGTCGTGGATTACTGCCACAGTCTTGGCAATATCTCCGTTGAAGGCGAGTTGGGGACCGTGGGCGGCGTCGAGGATCAGATCATAGTTGCTGAGGATGAGGCCCAGTTGGCAAATCCACAACAAGCCATTGAATTTGTTGAGCGCACAGGCGTGGACATCTTCGCTCCTGCTATCGGCACAGCCCACGGCGTGTACAAGACGAAGAATCCGAAAATCGACTTTGAGCGCATGGCGATCATCAACGAAATGCTCAACGGCAACGGCGTCAAAACCCCGTTGGTTGTGCATGGTGGGACTGGTTTACCCGAAGACTATATCAAGAAGTTGCTTGAGGCTGGTGGCGCTAAATTCAATGTATCCACCGAGCTAAAACACGTCTTGATCGATGCGAAATATGAGTACATTTCAACCCACCGTGACGAATACAATCCTGGCAAAATCGACATCTTTGTTCGCGACGCTATACGCATAGCTGTTGGACATTGGATCGACATGCTCGGAAGTGAAGGAAAGGCCTAAGGAGAGACAAGATGAAAAACGTAGAAGAATATTATGTTCCGTGGGTGAAGGGGATCCGGATGTACATTTCATCGCATATTGAACTGGCTTGGCGGGAGCCAAAACTGCATCGGATGATGTCGAACGAGAATCCCCACGAACCTTCACCGAAGGTGATGGAGGCCATTCAAAATTTCGGAAAAAAAGCAAATCGCTACCCCGACCAGGGTTTGGTCGTACGCTCAAAAATTGCTGAGATCAACGGGTTGGATGGTCCTGAAAATGTGATCATTGGAAACGGTTCGAGCGAAGTTTTCGATATGATCTTCAGAATCTTTCTCGAGGTTGGGGATGAGGTTATTCAGCATACACCCTGCTTCGGCATCTACAAACTACGCTGCAATATTCTCGGGGGCAAGCTTGTTTCTGTCCCGATGATCTATGAAGATGAAGAATTGAAATTCGACGTAGATGCTATCCTGGCTGCAATTAGCGATAAGACCAAGATCATCGTGGTTGCCAACCCGAACAACCCCTCCGGGAATTTCATGCCCAGAGAGGATTTCATCAAAATCGCTGAGACGGGTATCCCTTTCATTATTGATGAGGCTTATATCGAGTTTGCTGGTCTTGGAATGTCACAAGTTGATCTGGTCAAAAAATATAAGAACGTCCTCATCACACGTACCCTCTCCAAAGCTTATGGGCTGGCTGGCATGCGCTTCGGCTACGCGCTAGGGAACGAGGAAGTGATCGGGCAGATCTCTGCGGCTCTACTACCCTGGAATGTTGGCACAATCCCGATGTGGGCTGCGTTGGCGGCTTTGGAAGATGTTGAAGGGTTGAAAATGCGAGTCGAATTCAATAACAGCGAAGTCGAATATATTGAAAATTCACTCAAGGTGATCCCCGGTTTTACCGTTTTCCATTCCGCGGCTAATTACATCCTTTTCGATGGTACAGGAACTGAAAAAACAGGAGTTGAATTGGTTGCCTTTGTACAGGAAAAAGGGATTATTCTCCGCCCGCAATCGGATATGTATGGTTTCGATGGTTGGTTCCGACTGACCTTGGGCTCCAAAGAAGAAAACCGCATGGCAGTTGAAGCGATTCTTGAGTTTTATTCTTAGTCTCCCCCACCCCTCCCCTCCCCCATTTTGGGGGAGGGGGTTGAGAAAGGAAAAACCCAATGGCAAAAATTAAAGCAGTTTTTTTTGATCAGGACGGCGTTATCATCGACACCGAGCGTGACGGGCATCGCGTTGCCTTCAATCAGACCTTCAAGGATTTTGGCTACGATTTTGAGTGGGACGTAGCGTATTACCACGAGTTACTCCAGGTTGCGGGCGGTAAAGAGCGGATGAAGCATCATCTTCATACAAAAGGATTTGGGGTTGAGATTAATCCTGAAGAAGTGGATGATCTTGTCAAGAAGATGCACAAGCATAAGACGGCTGTCTTTGTGGAATTGATCGAAAGCGGAAAGTTGCCCCTCCGCCCGGGTGTTAAGCGGTTGATGCAGGAGGTCAACGACGCCGGCTTATTGCTGGGAATCTGTACCACATCCAATGAACGTGCCGCACAGGCTGTCGTCAACGGGATGCTGAGCGAGATCAAATTCAAGTTTGTTTTGGCTGGCGATATTGTCGAGAAAAAGAAGCCTGATCCCGAGATTTACAACCTTGCCCTATCCAAAAGTGGATTTGAACCTGAAGAATGTATCGTCATCGAAGATTCCCGAAATGGGGTCTTGGCAGCCCACGCAGCTGGGTTAAACATTGTCGCGACCACCAACATCTACACAGCGAGTGAAAATCTTTCAGATGCCAATATTATAACCACTTGTCTGGGTGATGCAGATGGTGAAAAGGGAAAGTTAAATCAAGGCGGCGAAGGAATCGCATATGATGGTGTCTTGCGTCTTGAGCAGCTGATGGAGTATTTCTCAAAGTAGCGATTGTCATGCTCAACTGGTTGGGAGTGCCTACTTTGGTGAGTATTTGTCATCGCGAACAAGCGGAGTGAGTGTGGCAATCCTCTTGTTCATCGGTGAGATTGCTCACCTGCACTGCAAAGCACGCAGTGCGGCGCATGTGTCGTTGGGTGAGACTCTCCTCGCACGTGTGCCTGCGGCTCAGTACAGGCAATGACGGATAAGGCGTTACTCACGATTTTAGATACTCCCAGCTGAATTATATTCAACGAAATAAATAACTCTATGTTATACTTTTCATTGGCAATTTCCTAGCTGGGAGATTGTTACCACCAATATTCCATTCGACAATAACTAACATCACCATATCTTGATTTAGTCGCCAGACCATACTCTCTGGTAGACCAGATATTTATGTAATTTCCCTACCAAAAGCAGTATTTTTCAGTGTACATAGTTCTGAAATTTCTGAAGAAATCTAACGTGCCAGAAAAATTTCTGTTTCAAGAGGCGCGAAAAAAGGAGGTGGTTTGCGAAGAAACTATAGTGTATTGAGCGTTTAGTTAGTATTATATTCAACCAAAAGGAGTAAAAGAGTATGTTTAAGAAATCTGGATTATGGATTATCACTTTGATGATACTTGCATCAATGATATTGTCCGCCTGTGGCGGCGGTGCTACCCCCCCCGAAGAACCGGCAGCACCGGCAGAAGAACCGGCCGCACCTGCCGAAGAACCTGCTATGCCAATGGAGGACGGTAGCTGCCCTGCAGTTACAATTGCTGATCGAGCCGGTGTTGCAGCTGGTGAATACGCCCGTCTTTACGAATTGGCAGATTACGAAGCTGCGGCTGGTTGCACCATGGAATTCTCTGAAAACCCGGACATCGCTGAACTTAATGCCCAAATCACCAACAACCCTGATTTGCCAGCAGTAGAAGAGCGCCTCCCGGCCGAGCCATTTGTCGTTGTACCTTACGAATCGATCGGCCAGTACGGCGGTACATTCAATGCGCTTTCAAACGCAACTGAGTCTGGCACCTCCGACTTTTTGGCCATTCGCCACGTCAATCTTGTTCGCTTCAGCGATGACTATGTTTCAATCGAACCTTACGTAGCCAAGAGCTGGGAGTGGAACGACGACTATACAGAGATCACATTCATCCTCCGTGAAGGCCATAAGTGGTCTGATGGTGCGCCATTTACCACCGCAGATGTTGCGTTCTGGTTGAATGATCTTATATTGAACCCCGAAGTTTTTCCCAACACACCTGGCTGGGTTACCTTTGGCAGCTCGATTATGGGAGTTGAAGTAATTGATGAAACCACCTTCAAATTCACCTTTACTGAGCCAACCCCGGGTATCCTGAGCTACTTTGCAGCTACCTATATCCAACCCTTCCAACCCAAACATTTCTTTGACGCAAAAATAGCTGAAGGAATGACGATTGCTGAAGTGGCCGCGGGCTACTACGGAAACAGCGACTGGACTGATACCCCTTCGCTGCTGCTAGGTGGCAGCGCGGACGATGTTATCCCCACGCTTGAGTCTCATATCTTGATTGAAGAGACCACCGAAGGACGTCATCTGGTTGCCAACCCCTACTTTTTCGTGGTTGACACTGTAGGAAATCAACTGCCCTATATTAACGAGCAAGACGAGATATATGTTCCTGAATCAGAAGTTCGCAACCTGAAAATCACCAATGGTGAAGTGGACTACAAAGTTCAGTCGATCACGGTCGAAGACTTCACGCTCTACAAAGAACATGAAGCTGATGGTAACTACACCGTTGACCTAGGCGCCGGTGTTGGTATTACCGTTTTCTATGGTTTTAACTTGACCCACGAAGATGAAGGTTTGCGTGAAATCTACAATGACCTGCGCTTCCGACAGGCCATGTCCTTGGCTATAAACCGCGAAGAAATCGTCGAGTTGGTTTACCTTGGTCAGGCTGATCCGGTTCAAGCCACACCGGCTGACCCAAACACCGTCAACTTCGTCACTGAAGAGCACAAGAATGCCTTCATCGAATATGATCCCGATGCAGCCATGGCGCTGCTTGACGATATGGGCCTGGTAGATGTAAACGGCGATGGCTTCCGCGATCGTTTGGATGGGTCAAATCTCACCCTTGATATTCAATTCTCCAATCAGGGAGGCCCTGTTAAGACGCACGAGTTAGTGAGTAGTCATTGGGCAGCAGTTGGCCTTGCCAGCAATGTCAAAGAAATATCCTCTGACGAATACCGCGAGCGAGCAACTACGAACAAGGCGGATGTCCTGACCTGGTTGTACGATGGTACAACTGGTATCACCATCGTGGCTAACGATGAGATGTTGGTGCCGCCCTTTGGTGAGCCCTTCAATCCTGGTGTGGCTTACGGGTGGTCTGATTGGGTCAATTCGGAAGGCGCCTCAGGTATTGAGCCGCCCGCCGATGCTCTCGCACTCTATGATCTTTCCGCGCAATTCCAACAGTACCCTCTCGGTTCAGCGGAAAGCGATGCCGTAGGCACACAGATCGTTGACATTCATGTCAACAATTTGTGGAAAATTGGTATTGCCGGTAACGTTAAGACGCCGATTATCCACTCTAACCGCATGAAGAACTTCGGTCCTTACAAGGTAGTCAGCTACGATTACTACCGAGCATACCCCATGATCCCTGTCCAGTGGTACTTCACTGAGTAATCAGGATCACATGAAATTCCCGCCTCGTCGCTAACGCGACACCCCTCTCCTTACGAAACATCCCCGTATGGGGACGAGGAGAGGGGTTGAGGTGGGATTAATTTAGTAATTGAAAATAAGGCATCCATAGCATTTATTGAACTCTGGAAAAGAAGTGAGCAACAAGTAAGCGGTAGGGCAATTTTTCTTAGACGCCATACTTATTACTTCAATCAACCATAAAAGAGGAAGAAGAGATGATCAAATTTTTATTTCAGCGCACCATCGGTATGGCTGTCACCATGTTCTTCGTTTCGATTATGGTATTTATTATCATGGAACTTCCTCCTGGTGACTATGCCGAGCGATGGGCGTTTCGTAAATTTTCGGGGACAGGATCCGAGTTCAACGAATCTGACATCGACAATATTCGTGCAGAATTTGGTCTCGATCGGCCAGCCCCGGAACGCTATTTCAAATGGATCAGCGGCATTGTCCTGCATGGTGATTTTGGTGAGGCTTTTGCTTTTCAAACCTCGGTCAATATCGTCATCGGACAAAAAATCTGGTTAACCCTGACAATCCTTTTCTCCACGCTGATCGTAACCTATCTCGTTTCAATACCAATTGGCATGTATGCCGCCGTCAGGCGGAGTTCGATTGAAGATTATGCGTTGACCGTGTTTAGTTACCTGGGTTTTGCCCTGCCTAATTTTTTGCTGGCCCTGATCTTATTATATATTTCTATTACCTTTTTTGACTCTACTGTTGGTGGTCTTTTTTCACCAGAGTATGCCGATGCCCCCTGGAGTGTAGAGAAAGCATTGGACCTGCTCAGTCACCTTATCATTCCGGCCATTGTTCTGGCTTGGTCAGCCACGGCCTTTCAACTGCAAACGGTCCGAGCCACCATGCTTGATGAGCTTAACAACCTGTCTGTGACTGCGGCCCGGGCCCGCGGCGTCCCTGAGTGGAAACTGCTGATCAAGTACCCCGCCCGTCTGGCAATTAACCCCGTTGTCAGCACGATGAGCTTTGATGCCAATCGCATCTTCTCCGAGCTGCCAATTGTGGCTCTGGTCTTGGGCCTGCCGGAGCTGGGGGAACTGCTGCTTAAGTCTTATCTTGATTTGGATATGTTTGTCGCTGGCGCAATCCTGCTCATTCTGACCTTTATGATCGTCTTTATGAATTTTCTTTCAGATATTGCACTCGCGATCTTAGATCCGCGTGTTAAGCTAATAGAAGGGTAGAGAAATGACAACCACCAACCTACCGCCAAAAGCAATCCAGACACCCGCTAGCCAAGCAGAATCAGAAGAGGCTCTGCGCTACTATTCAGCTACCCAATTTCAGCTAATTTGGTGGCGTTTTCGCAAACATAGTCTCGCCCAAGCCGGAGCGCTCATTCTGATCACGATGGCATTAGTAGGGCTTTTTGCCGAATTTTTTGGGCCATACACCGGCACAACCCGGATCAGTGATGTTGTGTTGATAGGCCCCCAAATGCCCCGCTTTTGCAATGACGATGGCTGCACCTTACGCCCCTATCTTCCTGGCATTATTTCAGAGCGTAACCCGGAAACCTTAAGGATGGAAGTCAAAATCGACACGTCTATTCGTCGGGATATTCACTTTTTTGTTCAAGGTGAGCCTTATAAATTATTGGGCTTTATAGAGATGCAGACACATCTATTTGGGATTGATGAAGGGTCTATTCATCTCTTTGGCACTGACAGTCTGGGGAGAGACATCTTCTCTCGCATCCTTCTTGCTACACGAACATCGTTGTCAATCGGGGTAATCGGGGTGTTGATCTCTTTTGTACTAGCCTTGATCATCGGTGGAGCGGCCGGCTATTTTGGAGGTGGACTTGACTATAGTATCCAACGCTTAACTGAAATTGTGCGCGTCATTCCAGTGATTCCTCTTTATATGGGTCTGGCGGCAGCCTTTCCTGCCCAATGGTCATCTACCCAGGTTTATTTCGCCATGACCCTGATCCTAGCCGTCGTTGGTTGGCCGACCCTGGCCCGCCGTATTCGAGGGAAATTATTAAGCCTGCGTGGTGAGGATTATGTTGTGGCCGCCAGGCTGTCTGGGGCTAGGCCTAGCCGTATTATTGGTCGACATCTACTGCCAGCTTTTACAAGTTATATCATCGTTGATCTGGTCATTTCATTCCCTTATATACTCTTGAGCGAGACTGCTCTTAGCTTCGTTGGGCTGGGTCTGCGCCCTCCAACAGTCAGTTGGGGTGTCCTTTTGCAAGATGCACAGACGGTTCGGGCTATCGAACAAGCTCCGTGGCTTTTCATACCAGCCGCGTTTGTGGTCATCGCCGTACTATCCTTTACTGTGCTGGGTGATGGTCTGCGGGATGCCGCGGATCCATACCAGATAAGCAAATGACCGTGATATGGAGATAATTTCATGGCAATAACAAAAGAAACCACAGACGCTAATCTCTTAGAAGTGAGAAATCTCAAAATCTCTTTTAAGACAGACGAAGGGATTATTACTGCTGTTGACGGGATTAATTTTTCGGTCAAACAGGGACAAACATTAGGCATTGTCGGCGAAAGTGGATCAGGCAAGAGCGTGAGTACCTGGTCTATTATGCGCCTCCTGCCTAAGAACTCAATCATCGACAAAGCATCGTCGATCCAATTTCAGCGAAAAAGTGGCAAAGTTGTTGAAATAACAAATCTCAAACCAAATAGTCGAGAGCTACGAAAGATCCGCGGCGGCGAAGTGGCGTTGATATTTCAGGAGCCTATGAGTTCCTTCTCCCCTGTCTACACCATCGGCAACCAGATTATGGAGGCGGTTCTGCAACATCGCGATGTTAGCAAAGAAGAGGCTCAAGAAATCGCTATCGACATGCTGGACCGCGTAGGAATCTCCAATCCCCGACAACGTTTCAAACAATTTCCGTTTGAACTCTCAGGCGGAATGCGGCAACGGGCAATGATTGCGGTAGCCCTATCCATGAACCCATCTCTGTTGATTGCTGATGAGCCAACTACATCTCTCGATGTGACCATTCAGGCGCAAATTTTGGAGTTGATGAACGAGCTACAAGAAGATATGGGGATGTCAATCATCTTCATCACGCATAATCTGGGCGTGATTGCTCAGGTGGCTGATGAGATAGAGGTGATGTATCTGGGAAAAATATTAGAGCGAGGTACGACAAAAGAGATTATCAATCATCCACAGCATCCTTATACACAAGCCTTGTTGAAGGCGATTCCTCATCTGGACCGTCTCGGAGAGCGGTTGACAGCCATCAGTGGCGATATTCCCAGCCCCTTGGCACGACCGAATGGCTGCCCATTCCACACGCGCTGTGAAGATGTAATGCCTGGCCTCTGCGATGTCGAAATGCCGAGCCTGACTCAGATCAGCGTTACCCACAACGTATATTGCTTCCTGCATGAGGAGAGAGATGTCTGATATCTTACTTGAAATTAAGGATTTGAAGGTACATTTTCCCATCCGTAGTGACCGTCTCTTGGGTGGAGTCACAAAATATGTGAAAGCAGTGGACGGAGTTAGCTTTTCTATCGAGCGAGGAGAAACGTTGGGCCTCGTTGGTGAAAGCGGCTCAGGAAAAACCACAGTGGGGCGGTCTATTCTGCGAGCAATTGAGCCGACAGATGGACAGGTCAGTTTTAGTATTGACGGTCAAATGCTGGATTTAGCCCAACTCACAGACAAAGAAATGCGGACACATCGAAAGCATATGCAATTGATCTTTCAGGATCCCTATTCTTCGCTGAACCCACGTATGACAGTGCGCGACATTATTGCGGAACCTTTGGTTGCGCTGCAATTGGCTAAGGGGCAGGAAGTAGATGAACGCGTGCGTAACGCGGCCGCGATTTGCAAGCTCAACGTGGAGTATTTGCGCCGTTTCCCCCATGCCTTCAGCGGCGGCCAACGACAGCGCATCGGCATTGCCCGAGCCCTCATCTCCCAGCCACAATTTATCGTTTGTGACGAATCGGTGTCGGCGCTGGATGTATCCATTCAGGCAGAAATTCTTAATTTATTAATGGATTTGCAGTCTGAATTCAGGTTTACCTATCTGTTCATCGCCCACGATCTAAGCGTGGTGGCGCATATCTCCAAGCGGGTAGCCGTGATGTATCTTGGGCAGTTTGTTGAGTTGGCTCCCACCAAAGAACTTTTCCATGCCCCAAAGCACCCTTATACCGAAGCGCTGATGTCAGCGATCCCGGAAATGGACCCAGATCAGGAAATGGCTCCGGTCCATCTGGAAGGCGAAATTCCAAGTCCAATTAATCCCCCCTCTGGTTGCCGTTTCCATACCCGCTGCCCTTACGTACAGGATATTTGTAAGACGGATGTGCCGAAATGGCAGGAAATTGAACCGGACCACTTTGTCGCCTGCCATCTTGTGGACACATTGACATTAAAGGGTGTGAAAATGCCAGATGTGGTGGCAGCCTCAGATTGACTGAGCCAAAAGAAATGGAGAGCGTCCGATGATGAAAAAAATCCTGGTTCCCCTAACAAAATCAGAATTCAGTCATAAAATTTTAAGTGAGATCGAGAAATTTGTCCCAGCAAAAGACAGCAAACTCATCCTCTTTTATCTAACCAAACCGCCTAAGGGTTCGGGGTTTGCTGCAACCGATTATCGCTCGGATTATGCGCTTGAATCTGATGGGGAACCTATGGGCCCAAAGGCCCATCCTGTTTTCCCTAGTCAGGAAGAAGATAGCATCGAATCAGATGTTGAAGTTTCTTTACTTCCCGTTACCAATGGTTTGAAAGAAAAAGGATACAATGTATCAACTCAAGTTTGCTTTAGTGATGATGTTGTCGGTGAAATTCTAAGGATTGTAAAACGTGAGAAAATCGACCTGATCGCCATGTCTACGCGAGCGCGTGTAGGTATGATGCGCTTCTTCTTTGCCAACATTGCCGAAAAGGTTTTGCAGCAGGTGGATATTCCTGTATTTCTGATACACCCAAAAGATTAGGATGGATAGGAATGGGGGCACCGTGCCTGATTTTGGGCTTGCCTGCCTTTATAAGCAATATTCTTGAGATCATAATTTTTCGTTTTTAAAGAAAGAATGGCATAAAAATGAGTAAAGTTATCTTGGTACTGTCTGACGCATTACGCTACGATACCGCTGTCAAGCAGATGGGCTTCCTGGGGCATCTGCTCGAAAACAACCTTGCCGACCTTTATAAGATCGTTGGGGAACTTCCTTCTATGTCACGACCAATGTACGAAACCACACACACTGGCTTGCCAGCCATCGAGCATGGCGTGGTCTCTAACCAGGTCGTGAGGCGTTCTACCAAACCCAATATTTTCCAGGCAGCAAGAGATGCGGAGAAAACCACTGCTGCCGTAGCTTATTCCTGGTTCTCAGAACTTTATAATCGCGCACCCTACGACATGATCGATGACCGAGAAGTGGATGATGATTCATTACTCATCCAGCATGGGCGGTTTTATTCCAATGATGTCTACCCAGATGATGAACTATTCGCCACAGCCGGGATGCTGGTGCGCAAATTCAACCCCGATTATTTGCTCATCCACCCTATGGGCATGGATGATATGGGACATAAATATGGTGCAGATTCCATAGAATACCGGGTTCAGGCCATCCGGCAAGATGTGATGTTGGCGAATCTGATTCCCGAATGGATGGAGCGCGACTACAATATCCTCATCACCGGCGACCATGGCATGAATGTGGATAAAATGCATGGCGGTACCACCCCTGACGTCCGCGAAGTTCCATTATTCATGATTCGGCCTGGGTCCCTGGGAAGAGGCGATACTGGAAAAACAGTTTCTCATCTGCAACTTGCACCAACAATTTGCAAATTACTTGAGGTCCCTATTCCGAAGACAATGAAACGGCAACCCATTATCTGATCATCGTAACTACTCACCCTGGCAAAAACAGAACACGGATTTGTACTGATTTTAGCGGATTTTCACGGAGAAAAGCAAAAAGGTTTTTAAAAACCGTGTAAATCTGCCAGATCCGCGAGAATCCGCGTCCCATTTTGACGGAGACTGAGTAGTTACTAATCATCATTGAAACAAGGGCTCAACCTACAAAGAACACAACTGTGCAATCAGGAAAACTATCCTATGCAAAGCTTCAAAGATGACTATTACGGCTTTCAGGTGGGCGCGAAACGATTAGAAAAAGCCATGAAAGGGATCCCGGACCGGGTTCCGGTATATGCCCAAATGCACGAATTTGCCATGAACGAACTGGGCTATCAGGCAAAAAACTTCTATACAACTCCCGAAATCCTCACCCCGGCCATTCTGGAGATTGCCGAGCGCTACGGGATTGATGTAGCTTTTATCGATTACGATGTCTACAATATCGAGGTAGAAGCTCTGGGGCAAAAGGTGATCTATTTCGAGAATGATATTCCTGATGTTGACCGCACCGCTCCCTTGATCACTGGACCCGACGACCTAAATAAAATTCGTACACCAGATTTTGAGACTGCAGGGCGTTTTACCCAGGTTATAGAGATGCATACCATCTTTGAAAAAATGACCGGCGTAACACCCTCGCTTCAATTTTGTGCGCCCTTTAGTCTGGCGGCCAATATTCGGGGAGTTGAGAATTTAATTCGAGATATTCTTATGGCCCCGGATTTTGCACGAGATCTTTTTGATGCAATCGTTGAAAAAGTAGTCGCGCCCTGGATTTTGTACCAAATGAAACATTTCCCTCATGTTACAAGCATTGGTGGTTCTGATGCATTTGCTTCTCTGCCGATTCTAAATATGAAAATTTTTGAGGAATGGGTTGTTCCTTATATTTTGCGCTTGCGAAAAATCTGCGGACCAGAAGTGTACGTCCCAAATTGGGTGGGAGAGAAATTCCTCAAGAAACCAGAAGATCTGCTGGCACTAAAGTTACAAGTCTCACCAAATTTTTTAGAGGGGCAAGACCCTGATGTAGCTGCTCTTGGCCCGGCGCTCTACAAAGCCTATGCCGAAGAAAATGATGTCCCATTGATTTTAGGTGTGGGGGCCAGCTTTATGGATTCCAGTACCTCAGATGAGGTTTACCAGAGGGTGAAACATTATGTTGAAGTGGGTGGGGAGAACGGGCGCTTCGCGCTCTACCTGTGCAACCTGAGTGCCACAACCCCGTCCGAGAATGTCATAGCTGCTGTGGAGGCTGTGAATCAATATGGTTGTTATCACAGTAGTAACCCATAAGTGCTGGAGATGGAATTGCAGGTTTATTTCACGGATTTCGCCAAGCGCGACTCCAAAGAGTTGATTTAGCCTTCATCGTTTGAAGTTTGCCGAAGTACACCACCACGAGCTTGATGCCCTTGCCCGATGACGATGAAGGCATTCGGATCAATCTCTGAGACAATGGTTTTGAGTGTGGTGACATCGGAGCGGACCACCGTACAAAAGAGGATTGCGCGGTCAGCTTTGGTGAACATCCCTTTGGCAGACCAGGCCGTCGCACCCACGCCCAGGCGGTTGAACATTCCCTGGGAAATAGCCTCGGAGGAATTTGTCACAATGAAAACTGTGCGGATCATGCTGGGGCCTTCCAAAACGTAATCTGAAGCCAAGCCAAAGATAAACAACGCCATCAGCGAGTAGAGTGCTCTATCCCAACCAAAAATCTGCCCAAAAACCAATAAAACTGCACCATCTGTCAGGATATAAACCTGACTGATAGGAATACCTGTTTTCAACTGCAACACACGGGATACAACGCCCAACCCAGCCGTTGTGCTACGTCCCCGAAAGATCAGCCCAGTGCCAACTCCACCCAAAATTCCACCATATAAAGCGTTGAGCAACAGATCATCTGTGATGCCTGTGGGGTAAATATTGGCAAAGAAATCCACTCCAAGATTGTAGATAAGTACCGTGTAGAGTGTCCGAACGAGGAAGTTGAAACGACCTAATTGGTAAAATCCAATCACAAGCATGGGGATATTCAGGGCAAGCATGAGCAAGCCAATCGGCCAACCCGTAAACTTATTGATTATGATCGCCGAGCCTGTCACCCCGCCACCAGGCGACATATTTGATGGCACGAAAAAGACATCAATGCTGACGATCAATACGAGCGCGCCGACGGTGATGATCAGATATTCTTTGATGATCTTTTTCCAGTTAGCACCTGTGATTAGTATTTTTATTTTTTCTCTCATACTTATCCTGCTATCCTAGCTAGTTGTGGGGTTTAACTAGACAAGTTATTCTTCAGTGATTTATTCATTAAAGGGAATCAGTCCTGAATTTTGGCGCGATTCCCTTCATTCCACACAGATCAACAATAATATTCTTGCTTACAGGGGCTCGTGTGTGCCAATCGAACATCTATCTTATCCATGAGAAGGAAGCCCAATATTCTCCAAATCAAGCAACTGTTCGAGATTGATTATCGTCGGTCCCGGGTATTCTATCAAGGGCCAGTTGCGGGATATTGAATGGTGCTTGAGCCAAACTGGTTGTATCCCTGCCGCTTCTGCGCCGCAAATGTCGATTCTCCAATCATCCCCAATATAAATCGCATTGACTGGATCAATTCCCAGTCTTTCCAGACATGTCAGGAAAGGGATTGGATCTGGCTTTGGGGGGATATTATTCTCTCCTGCAACGATGAGGACCTCGAAAAGATTTTCGAGCTCGGGAAAGAGACTGAAGCGATGTTCTCTCGAAGATGCCTGTCCCTGGGTATTGGTGATCAGGGCCAGCCGATACGAAAGTGCCAATTGTTTTAAAACCGGCCTGGTTTCTGGGAAAAGCCTGGTGTTGGAAGTGATCGTCTCCCAATAGTTATCTTCCTCCGTGGAAATGAGGATTGCGTTCGGTTCCTGATTGTAGTGCCGGTAGACCGCTTGCCAAAGAGCCTTTCTGGAAAAGTTGGACTTTGCGTGGAAATCTTTCCGCAGCCGACGATATTCCGTCAGGAAATCCGACCAGGATCCCAAAGCCAAGTCCGTGAAAATCCTGGTTTCAGCCTGCTTTTCAGCCAAGCGAAAACCCTCGGCTGAATCGACGAGGGTCTGACCAAAATCAA
>FLOH01001071.1_pt1 | contig 45610 bp, 47 predicted proteins | sample 756751 | NCBI WGS metagenome assembly FLOH01 (sample SAMEA4026879, study PRJEB14308) | marine metagenome | biome: coastal water; material: water | depth 74 m | reverse complement strand
GACTCGCCGGAAGTACCAAACCATGAAGCCGGATCATTTTCCAGCATTATGGAATCGATGGAACTATGCGATAATTCAAATATAATTATTCCTAAAGTATTATTTAATGAATCAGAAATTTTTGAACTGATAGTAATATTTGGTTCAGTTAAACTATCTGGCTTTGTTAAATCCGTAATTACAGCAAAATTATTGGAAACAGAACTTGACCATAATGAATCAAAGTCAAGCGATGTATCCACCCAATTTAGATTTTGTGACTTTAGCTGGTAGATATTTTTATTTCTTCCAACAATAACCACATTTTTATAATGATTACTTGATATTTCAGAAATAAATGGATTATTAAATTGTAAGCTGCTATCAACTATGTTTTTATAGTGTTGATTTTTTGGCAGATGATTAATTATATTAACAATATTACTTATGTCGGATGATGACTTAATGAGTTGTACCTCATCCAATCTATTCCTGAAAAAATTCTCCAACAAATTGGTTTTAACTGCACGCACCGAGTTTAGTTGGCTGAAGGTACGGTCTAGAATTGCATTTCGGGTGTTATAAAATGAATATGATGCTACAATGATAATTGTAATAGTGCTAAGTAACAGTGATGCAAGAATTAATTTATCAGATATTGAAAATTTTCTCATTGAAATATTTCAAAAGTATTAACGCTGCAGTTAAAAAAGTAGTTCAAGAGGGTGGTAAATATACTATGACGAAAATAATCTATTGAAATAGCTCCTAATTTGTCAGCACTAAATATGCCCAAGGTAGAAGCTCAAAATTGTCATTTTTACTAATAACTAATTCTTCACCTGAGAAAACATTTTTATATTTCCCTGATTCAATATCCAGGTCAATAACAATCTCTTGTGGTTTGTTGCTAAGGTTTATAATTGTAATAACCTTATCACCCTCTTTCTCACGTATGAATGCAAAAACATACTGGTTTGATCCATCATTGAGTCGAGTCATACTACCACCATTTTCACCATTCCAAAGTGCCTTATTATGTTTTTTAAGATTATTGAGTTTTGTATAAAGATTCTCATAAACCATGTTATCCCAGTTTATAGTATCTTTTTCAAAAAAGCGGAGTCGTTTATCTAATCCGGCTTCTTGACCACTGTAAACTAATCCCATACCAGGAATCGTATATGATAGAATTGCCATTGCTTCTCCAGCATCACCCATGCGTTCTTGTACGGTTCCATTCCAGGAATTCTCATCATGGTTTGAGGTAAAATACATTCGATATGCATTTGATGGATAAACAGAATCGTTCCATGTTATGTAGTCCCAAATATCATTTGCATTTTTTTCACCTTTGGCTATATCATTCATAATATGGTGAAGTTTCCAGCTATAGTTCATGTCAAATGCCTTACGGAGCAGGTCTGGATTGTCTTCATCTTCGGCAAGCATGAATACCGGTTTAATTGTTTCCATTTGATCACGGGCATTATCCCAAAAATCCGTTGGTACCATGCCTGCAACATCACAACGGTATCCGTCAACATCTGCTTCTGTAAGCCAGAATTTTAACGCATCAACCATCGAATCACGCATAACAGGGTTGCTGTAATCGAAAGCAATAACATCACTCCAGTCGAATGGAGAAACAAATTTACCACTGTCATCATGCTGGTACCATTCAGGGTGTTCAGTTGCCCATGGATTATCCCATGCCGAGTGATTTGCAACCCAATCGAGAATAACATGCATCCCCAGCTTGTGAGCTTCTTTTACAAGATTTTTTAAATCTTCAATATTTCCAAATTCAGGGTTGATATCTTTATAATCCTTAACGGCGTAATAACTTCCCAGCGACCCTTTTCTGTTAAGTTCCCCAACGGGGAAAACAGGCATAAGCCAAAGAATATCAACTCCCATTTCTTTAAGTCGGGGTAAGTGTTTTTGAAACTCTACTATCGTTCCTTCATCTGTGTATTGTCGGATATTTACTTCGTAGATATTTGCGTTTTTGCTCCAGTCTTCTTGCATCTCTTCCTTGTTTTCTTTAGTATTTTTTGTTTGATTTGCGTTACATGATATCATCACCGCAATTAGTATTATTATTACAGCAGGCGAAAATAAGCGAAATTTTAACTTTTTCATGGTTATTGATTTTTGATAATTATTTAATTTTCCCTTTTTGAATTATTTCAGTGTGGTTTCCATCCCAAACCAGATTTAGAATCCACTTTCTTGACACATTGTCGAAGTAATACTCGTTTTCAATGTCAGTTTTGTTTTCTGACTTAATCATTTTTACACCATCCTTATTTAAAGAAACAATGTTTGATTTGTTTAAGCCAATAATTTCAATAGTAATATTTCTTGCTTGTGGTTCGTTCTTATATCCATTTCCTTTTGAATCCAGAGTGTAACTAAACTCCCCGTCGGACAAAACTTTTCGTTCCAGTACAATCAACCTATAATCACCGCTTTCTATGGTGCCATACGTGATGCCATCGTCTTCGAACATCGTGTATGTGTTAGTTGCAATTGAATGATCGAAATAATATCGAAATGTTAGATTGCTTGTTTTGTAATTATCGGTTGTGTTGAAATATGGCACCATTGGGATGAATGATCCTGCTTTTACAAATATCGGAATGGTTTCCAAATCGATATTTATAATTTTTGATTTTCCACCATCAAAAAGAAAGTTATTCCAGAAGTTATACCATTTTTTTCCTTTTGGTAAATATATTTCCTGTTTTTCTTGTCCTCTTTCCACTATAGGTACTACTAGTATGTCATCGCCAAACATATATTCATTGTCGATGTTGTAAGCGGTTGTATCATCAGGAAACTCATAAAAAAGAGGTCGTACAATTGGATAGCCATGTAATTTGGCTTCTGCCGCTAGCGTATAAATATAGGGTAATAGTTGATATCTTAGTTTCATGAATTTTCTAACAATGTTTTTTGTCGTATCATTAAAATACACCGGTTCAGAAGGTATTCCAGAGCCATGTGGTCTAAGTATCGGTGAAAAACAAGCCATCTGCAACCATCGGGTATAGAGTTCATTATCCATAGCTCCCTGAGCAAAACCACCGGCATCAGAATGAATAAAGGGTAAGCCGCTTAAACTCATATGTATCAGTAACGGTAGCTGAGCCTGTAAACCTCCCCAGCTTCTTGAAACATCACCAGTCCATGGGTATATTGAGTAACGTTGCGATCCGGCAAAACCAGCACGGTTAAGATTGAAAAGTCTTCGGTTCGGATAATCTCTTCTGAAATTCTCAAAAAGTGCTTTATGCCAATAATGACCGTAGATATTATGAACTTCATCGGCAGTTCCAGCAACATGTATTTGATCGGCAGGATGGTTTTCAGGCTCACCCAAATCGCCCCACCAACCTTCAACACCTATCTCCATTTGCTTTTTATATTGTTTCCAAAACCAATCACCGGCTTCGGGTTTAAAAATATCGATAAGGGCACCATCACCAAAATAAAACTCTCTGTTTACATACGAATTCCCATTACTGTCAAGGGCAAGGATTCCTAATTTGTCGGCTATTTTAAAGTTATCGAGTGAGTCAAGTATATAAGGTTCGGTAATAAGTATTGTTTTAACTCCTTTATTTCTAAAGTCTGAGATCATTTTTTCAGGGTTCGGCCAGTTGGGTTTATACCATTTTAATCGGCCCATTGTTCCATGAATACTGTCTCCAAACCAATAAAAATCAAGAATAATGGCGTCAATTGGAAAGTCTTCTTCTTGCATTAATGATACTATCGAATCTGTTTCATACTGAGTTCGATACGCCATTCTTGATTGTAGGTTGCCCAAAGCCCACCTCGGAGGAAGTGGTTGTGATCCTGTTAGTTTAGCATAATTTCTTGAAATTGATTTAAAATCACTTCCGGCGACTATGGTATATTTCATGGTTCCACCAATGGCTGCCCATTCAAATATTCCCGGGTTTGCTTCGCCAATATCTGCGTAACCTTTTTGTGGGTTGTCGAAAAGTAATAGATACGTGTTAGATGAAACAACCAGTGGGATGGAGTAGTTTAAATTACGCGCTCCCTTTTCGTATCCATATTTAGGACGATTATAGAGATTGTAACTACCTCTAACCAGATTTAAAGCATTCGATCTCTCTCCAAGTCCATATATCTTTTCATTTTTTCCAATTTCAAATCTAAGTCCATCCGTATCCGACCTTCTAAAAAAGCCCCTTTCTTCTTTTAAGATAGTATCACCTTTATATAAAAAAGAAACAAAAAATGGATTTTTGTGGATTGCCAATGATAGACTATCCGTTATAATCCTTAGCCATTGTTCATTCTCAATTATTCTATAATATGATTTTTGAGGAAGCAGAATAGAAGAGTGTGATGAATCGGGAGTTACCAGACTATTTGGAAAATGTTTAACCTCAATAATATTGTGGTTGTATGGAATTATTCTTGTTATACCATGATCAGTAAGTATGTCGATTACGCTATCTCTGTTAAGATATGAAATATAACTACGATTGCTAAATCGGTATTTTTTTTCTTCGGCTTCAGGAGGTTTATATCCATTTACCGGAAGAAATATGTCTTCATTTTTAGCAGTCTTTCCCACTCTAGAACCGGATTCATTTCGAAAAACAAAGGCCAATTGTTGAACATTTTCATCTGGACGCAGACCATAAAACTCCTTAATTACAAATTTGAACTCATGAAGCCCGTTGCCAATGCTATTCATTTTCACACGATCATCGTCTTCTCCCCAATTACCAACAACATGTTTCCAGTCGCCACCATCGATACTACGATCGGTAATTGCACCGGTATGTAAATAAACAGTTCCATCCATTCCTGCCATTGATTTATTCCCGGTATTAGTATTATAGGTTAACACAACGGTATCGTCAATTGGTGGGTTTATTGGATATAACCAAGCAACCTGCGCTGATAGAAAAGTTGGGAATATGACAAATGCCACAAAAAAGATGAAGATTAAAGATTTATTTCTTTTCAGCATTTTTAAAGAATCTTTATTTCGATAATTCAATTATTAGGGGCGATTTTGCTGATATCTCAATTTTGCTCAGGTTGTCCCATCCACGACGAGTAATAACACTTCGCCCTTTGGTATTGCATCCAATACTTTTCGAGTATCTTTCCATATCTAAGATCTTATCCTCATCGGTATTGTTAAGCATAACCATTATTGTATTTCCTTCATGTTTTTTGAAATAAACATAAACACCATTTTCGGGAATGTAATGGGTGAGTTCTCCATATTGCACAGTTTTATTCGATTTTCTCCAATTTAGTAATCTGCGCATAAAATCGAAAGCCTCGTTTTGATCATCTGTTCTGCCTTCTTTAGTAAATGCATTTGTGGCATCACCATTCCAGCCTCCAGGGAAGTCTTTACGGATATCGCCATGACCTTTGTGTTCTTCACCAGTCATGAGTATCTCTGTTCCATAATATATTGAAGGTATCCCACGTGTGGTCATCATAAAAGCCATAGCAAGTTTGAACTTATTAATATCTTCTTTAATTTTTGTATAGAATCTGTCTCCATCATGATTATCAACGAAAGTGACAATATTATCAGGCATTGAATAAACATAATCCTGCGAAAGAACCTCATACAATTGTGCTGTTCCAGTTGACCAGCCTTCATTTTCATTAAAGGCTTTACTAATTGCATACATCAAAGGGAAATCGAAAACATTTGTGAGATTTGACTTATATCCATCCTTGTTCGTATTATTATCTAACCAATAAGCAACTGCTGGTGGTTGTGAAAGCCATGCTTCGCCAACAACATTGTAGTCGGGATATTCTTCAAGTACTCTTCGCATCCATTCAGCCATAAAATCTTTGTAGGGATATGGGTAAGTATCCTGACGTATACCATCCAACCCAGAATACTCAATCCACCAGATACTATTTTGAATCAGATAATTTGCCATAAATTCATTGTTCTGATTTAAATCGGCCATGGTTTTGTCGAACCAACCCTTTACCATCTTGTTATAATCAAATTCAGAAGCATATGGATCACTAACGGCACCTCCTCTATAATTCGATCTTGTAAATTCAGGCCATTCATTATACCAATCCTGCATTGGCAAATCATCTTTCCAATAATACCCTGTTCCAAGATGATTGAATATCATGTCCATAATAACTTTTATGCCTTTTGAGTGCGCCAATTTGATAAATGCTAAATAGTCTTCGTTAGTGCCAAATCGTGGATCTACTTTGTAGAGGTCAGTAACAGCATATCCATGATATGAATACGCCGGCATATTATTTTCGAGTAAGGGGTTTGCCCAGATTGCTGTAATACCCAAATCACTTAAGTAGTCCAACTGGTTAGTCATACCTTCAATATCTCCACCATGTCTTCCATTTGGATTGGTTCTGTCAGCTACTTCTAGCATATTTGGCATATCATCATTATCGGGGTTTCCATTGCTAAATCGGTCGGGCATAAGTAAATATATAACATCAGAATTATCAAAGCCCTGATATAGACTTGGGTCATTAATGCGTTTTTTAAGTTCATACTGATATGTGGCTACCGTTTTCTTTCCATTCTTAAAATCAATGTCAAAAACACCAGGTTTGGTTTCTTCATCTATCTCAAGGTTGATAAACATATAGCTTGGGTTTTCAACCAGAATAACCTCTTTAATACGAACACCATTATACTCAATTACAGGTTTAGCTTCTGAAATATTTGTGCCATGTACCATCAACTGTAGTTGTGAATTCTTCATCCCAACCCACCAAAAAGGAGGATCAATACGATCGAGGTTTATTTTTGCGGCAAATAAATTAGCTCCCATCAAAATAATGATGAGTGTGATTAAAGACTTATTTATATACTTCATGGCTTAATGATTTATAGTTCTATTTCTTTTTCCCAAAAGTATAATAATTCAGTAAGTTATGTGATTGAATTATGTTGTAATTATTCATTTTGCACATTTTTTTTTAATATACAAAAAGATTTCCTTTGAATTTCCAATGCAAACGATTGATATAAATAAAAATTGAATAGAAAGAAATAACATATTGTTTGTAAAGGTGATTGGCATTGGTTTTTGTAATTGTAGTTTTACTTTTGTAGTACTTTTGTATCAAGATAAAAACTATGGGTATGGATGATAAATCGTTATTGTATTATTATTGGGGTCAGCTTTATCCTGAAACATCCACAAGTAAACTTGATAATTTCATTGCTGCTCTAAAGAAATCTAGTACAAATAAGCAGGCTAGTGATTGGTATAAAGATGCAATTGTTTATGCTCTTTACGTAGATCTTTATAATGAAGATTTTAACGGACTATCCGACAAGCTTGATTACATTCAAAAGTTGGGAGTAAATTGTTTATGGTTGCTTCCAATACTTAAATCGCCAATGCGTGATGCCGGATTTGATATTAGTAAATATGATCGAATCAGACCTGGATTATTAGGTTTAAGCGATGAAAGTACAAAAGAGGAACAGGAGATTGTATTTGGTAGTTTTTTAACCGAAGCCCATGCACGGGGGATCAGAGTAATTTTTGATGTAGCAATAAACCATTCATCCGACCAACATCCTTGGTTTTTAGAGTCGAAGAAAACTGAGAATAACGAATTTAGCGATTTTTATATATGGAGAGATAAGCCTAATGAATATCTTGATGCTCGCCTACTTTTTAAAGGTATTGAGGATAGCAACTGGGAAAAATTAGGTGACAGGTATTGTTTTCATAGATTTTTTAGTTTCCAACCCGATTTAAATTATCGTAATCCTGATGTACTATTGGCAATGTCACGCAACCTGCTTTATTGGCAATCGGTTGGTGTTGATGGTTTTAGGGCTGATGCAATTCCTTATTTGTGGAAAGAAGATGGAACAAGTTGTGAAAATCTTGATTTAACTCATGTAATTGTAAAATTTTTCAGGGCAATTCTCGACTATGTTAACCCCGGATCTTTATTGTTAGCTGAAGCATGTCAGAAACCGTATGAAGTTGTAAAATATTTAGGTAATAATGATGAATGTCATGCAGCATACCATTTCCCATTGATGCCAATGATGTTCAAGGCAATTGCCCAAGGTAATTCGCAACCCATTAAGCATACTCTGAGTAGGTCGGTTACTCCGGCAATAGGAAACAAAAATCAATGGTTTACTTTTTTACGTGTACATGATGAATTAAGTTTGGAGCTTGTTTATGTATCTGAGGAAGATAGAGCCTTTATTCATGGCAGCTACTGTCATAAACCTGAATGGGATTTTAGAGTAGGAGAGGGGATTAGCGCCCGACTTTCGGAACTCATGGAGAAAGATGTAAATAAAATTGCATTATCATATTCAATCATGTTAACCCTTTTGGGAACACCGGTTGTGTATTATGGTGATGAATTTGGGAAATTAAATGATAGTGATTTTTACAAGGAGCAGATTCAGTTAACTGGCAAGGATGATACCCGTTTTTTAGTAAGAGGAAGAATAAACTGGGAACAACTGGAATCTGATCTCCGGCAACCGGATAACTTCCATACAGAAGTTTTTAATACGATTTCCGGATTATTGAATACAAGAAAAGAACATAAAGTTTTTGGAAGAGGAGAACTGGATTTTGTTGATGTGAGGAACCAAGGTAATGAAGTTCCACACCAGATATTAGCTTATCTGAGAACTTATGAGAATGAAAAAGTTCTAGTTATAAATAATCTTTCATCCGAAAAACAAGTAATACGCAATCCGCTGGAGGAAAGTAATCTCGCATTACTCACCATGAACGGTTTTACTATGGATGATGAAAGCATGGTATTCCAACCACGAGGGTTTGCCTGGTTTTTGGTGGTTTGATTCATCTTTTCTTTAGGAATTCATATGTATAACTTTGGACAAAAAGAGGTTGGCTTAATATCAATTTACAATTCTTTTCTTTATCAAATATGTTGAAAGTACTGCAACAACTAGTGCTACAATGAATGTCAACAATCTGGATGTTAATATCTTATCCATTCCGGTACTTATCCAAATAATTGTAAATAATAGCCCAGAGACAATTGTAAGTATAGCAGCAATGCCATGGTATCTTTTCCAAAATAATGTAAGAAGTATAACAACTGAAAAAGTTGAACCGATCCCTGCCCAAACATATCCAACAATAGTGTAAATTAAATCGGTTGGCGAATAATATGCAAGTATCAGCGCTATTAGTGATAATAGTCCCGTTACTATTCTGGATAGTCTTAACGATGACTTTGTATCCATTTCTTTACCTCTCAAAGGTTTAATGATATTCTCACTTAACTCCGTTGATGAAAGAATCAGCAATGAGTTAGCAGTTGATATTATTGCAGCAAGTACGCCTGTAATTAATAAACCTGCGATTGCAGGATGAAATAGAGTTGTTAGTACTTCCGGCATAACAGTTTCCCTATCCAATAATCCTGAGGGACCATAAATTGCAATACCAATCCAACCTATCATTAGTGCTCCGGTGTATGCAATAATGGTCCAAATAACTCCAATATTTCTTGCTTTTTTTGCCTCTTTAGCGTTTGTAATGGCCATGAAACGCGTGGTTAATTGAGGTTGACCTCCCAGATAACCAAAAAACCATGAAAATGCCCCGGCAATAACAATTCCTGTACCTAAACCGCTAACTATATTTTTTACGTTTGGAAACAGATTGTTCAGAGTAAGTTCCAGTTGCGAACCTTCTTGTAATACTGCTCCTCCCGTAAATGTTGAATACGAATCACCTGCTTTAGATAATGCCTCACCAATGCTTGTTGCAAAAACTGTTCCCTCAGGTAAATTTGAAAGATATATCACTCCTGCAATTGGAGCGGCTATTAGGGTTATTATCATTATAATGGCCTGTACCACATCGGTATATGTAACACTACGGAATCCTCCATATATTGTATAGGGAATTACCAATCCAACAACCAATAACATCCCGTATATTTTCTCGATTCCAAACAAGTTCTCTAAGGTTTTTCCACCTCCAATAAACTGCGCACCAACATAGAAGAAAAAGAAAAATACAATTGTTGAACTTCCCACAACTCTTATCCATTTTCCTACTTCACCATGACTTTTTGCGATATAATCAGTGAAAGTATCAACTTCATATTTCTCAGCTTCATCCCTAAGTCGCCATGCTAGTATTATCCATGCAAATAATATTCCTGCAACACATCCAATGGCTGTCCAAATTTCAAGTAATCCTGTGGCATAGGCAGCACCGGGCAACCCTAATAATGCCCATGAGGATTCTCCTGTTGCTCTTTCGGATAATGCCGCTATCCATCCCGGAAGTTTTCTTCCTGCAATTGCAAAGTCGGATCCTGTTTTTACTTTTCTGCCTTGATAAAAACCAAGTAGGATTATAAAAGCCATATAGGCAATCATTACGATTAGCATCTGGGTTTGATTTTCCATGTTTTTTAAGTTTATGGCTGTATTACACATTTTAATCAATACCACAAATTTAATAAGAATGACTATCTTGTTACATTCAGATTTGATTAATATCACAGATTATTTTTTTCAGAATTCTGTAGGTTAACTATATTTGTTCCTCAAATCAAGTTAAATGAAATCAGTTAATACTTCATTCTTTTCCAACGACGAATGCTGGGGAATTCAAATAAATGGAACAAGCCATTGTACCACAATTTCATGCAAATGGCTGGGCTTAACTGCCTGTGAAGGTTTAAACATCATCAAAACAGGCTATAACTCAATAGGATATAAGGTTGGGAAATATGGTGTTGAAGAAAAAGTTCCTGTTAAATAGCTCAATAAATTTCAATGGGCTATAATTATTCATATTTTTAGAAATTGAAATTAGCTATTCACTTTGCTGGTCAATTAATTGACCGAGAGGCCAAACTAATTTTTATAAGACTACTAAATCTCCTTTATGGATCGTATAACCTTATTTGCAGATGTGCTATTACCCTTACCAATCGAGGGAGCATTCACATATAGGGTACCATTCGACCTTAACGAATTTATTAGAGTAGGGCAGAGAGTTAGCGTACAGTTCGGCAGTAAAAAGATTTATGCAGGCGTTGTAAAAAAAATCCATACTGATGTTCCCCAAAATCATGTGCCCAAGTATATTATTACTTTACTTGATGAAAAACCAATTGTAAATTTCATTCAGTTGAGATTCTGGGAATGGATGGCCGGTTATTATATGAGTACCGAAGGAGATGTAATGAATGCGGCTTTGCCAACAGCGTTTAAGCTTGCAAGTGAATCGAAGGTTGTATTGTCACCATCTTTTATTCCCGATTTTAATATACTCAATCCTTTTGAATACCAGATAACTGAAGCCCTAATCGAGAAAAAGAAGCTGACCGTTGATGATGTTTCAAAGCTTGTGGGTTATAAAAAAGTTCTACCCCTCATTAAAACTATGATCGACCATCGAATGATAGTTATGGAGGAAGAACTGAATAATATTTATAAGCCTAAAACAGAAAAGCGGATAAGTATTTCGGGTGCATTTATTGATGAAGAAAATCTTCAGAGATTAATGGATGAGCTTGGAAAACGTGCTCATAAACAATTGGAATTATTGATGGCTTTTATTTCCAAGGTTGGATTTCCGCTTACCACTGATAGTTCAGTAAAGCAATCCGATCTTATTAAAGTGACTGAAGGAAGTAGCTCAGCACTAACGGCATTGGTAAATAAGGAAATATTCATATCAACAAAAAAAACCATTAGTAGATTTGATTATGAAAAGCAAAGCTCCGAATATTCTTCATTAATACTAAGTGATCATCAAACGGCGGCTTACAATGTGATTAATCAATCGTTTGGTAAACATAATGTTGTGTTGCTGCATGGTGTAACATCAGGAGGAAAAACGGAGGTTTACATAAAGCTTATTTATGAGACTATTAGGGCAGGAAAGCAGGTGTTGTACATGCTTCCTGAAATAGCACTTACCACTCAAATAATAAATAGATTGCGTAAGTATTTTGGTGATGAAGTTGGTGTTTATCATTCCAGATATAGCCAGAATGAAAGGGTTGAGGTTTGGAATAATGTTGCCGGGTGTGATGATGAAAATATTCATGCTAAATATAAGATTATTCTTGGCCCACGATCATCACTATTTCTCCCATTCGATAACTTAGGATTAATTATTGTTGATGAAGAGCATGATAGTTCGTATAAACAGTATGATCCTGCTCCAAGATACAATGCCAGAGATGCAGCCATTTATCTGGCCACCCTTCATAGGGCGAAAGTAATATTAGGTTCAGCTACTCCGGCAATTGAAAGTTATTACAATTCAAAATCTGGTAAATACGGTTTTGCTGAAATTACAGATAGATATAGTGGAGTTAAGCTTCCAAAAGTAGTGATTGTAAATCTTAAGGAGGAACTTAAACGACGGATGATGAAATCCCATTTTTCGTCAGTACTTATGAAGGGAATTGATAAAGCACTTGAAAATAAGCAACAAGTTATCCTATTTCAGAATAGGAGGGGATTTTCGTTAAGGATTGAATGTGATGTTTGTCATTGGGTGCCCGAATGTAAAAATTGTGATGTTACCCTTACCTATCATAAATATAGCGAATTGTTAAAATGTCACTATTGTGGATATTCCACCACGGTTCCTCCAACCTGTCCCCATTGTGGTAATACCGGACTTAAGATGCAGGGTTTTGGAACTGAAAAAGTATCGGAAGAATTAGGTTTGCTATTGCCTGATGTTAAGATTGATAGAATGGATCTTGATACAACTCGGACTAAGAATGCTTTTACAAGAATAATTTCCAATTTTGAAGATAAGGAAACGGATATTCTCATCGGCACACAAATGGTAACCAAGGGTCTTGACTTTGATAATGTACAAATTGTAGGAGTATTAAGTGCTGATAGCATGCTCAGCTTTCCTGACTTTAGAGCCCATGAAAGAAGTTTCCAGCTTATGCTTCAGGTGAGTGGGAGGTCGGGCAGAAAAGACATACAGGGAATGGTTGTTATCCAGGCATGGAAACCTGACCATCCTATCTTAAAAGATGTTGTGAATCATGACTATACAAGTATGTATCTTCGTCAATTAGCTGAGAGGAAGAAATTCTACTACCCTCCATATTATCGCCTTATTATAATTAGGATGAAACACCGGAAGGCGGAGATATTGAATGAAGGAGCTGCTGTTTTTGCAAAAGATTTACGGGCTTTATATGGAAAACTAGTTTATGGTCCGGAATTTCCTCTGGTAGGCAGAGTACGAAACTACTACATTAAGCAAACAATGCTTAAAATACCCAAAGGAGCAAGCCTTACTGATGTTAAGAAAAATATACATGAATCGGTAATCAGGACCAAAACAAACTCAGGGTTTAAATCAATTATTGTACAGTTTGATGTGGATCCCCAGTAGTCAATAAATTAGACGTTTGAGTGATTACTGCTCATATTATCATCGGTATTTATAAAAAAAGCCGTATCATCTTATGCGATACGGCTTTTTATTTACCAATGGTTTTGGCTATGTAGTAACTGTTTAATTTACCATAATTTTCTTTGTTACAACTTGATTGTTCATCTGAATTTTTACAAAATAAATGCCTTGACGCATATTATCAGAATTCAGTTGAATATTGTGTGATCCACCGCCTAATTCACCTTCATGCAGGTTCTGAATTTGTTTGCCCAGAATATCAAAAACAGCAATATTAACAGTAGCATTGTTGTAAAGACTAAATTCAATATTTGCATTTCCTGAAACCGGATTAGGATGAATTGAAATATCATCAGATGATAGTACTTCATCAATTTCAACAATCATTCCTCTTGCAAGTTGAGCAGCAGCTGAATATGTGAAATCCTCGCCTTCCCAGATAATATCATTATTTCCATCAGTAATAAGAAAAAATCCACCTGAAAGACCTTGCCCCGATGCATCATTAATTACTAGATTATAACATCCAACCTCAGATAAAGTTACAGGAGATATCTGAAAACCAGTATTTGTATAAGGTCCACCTTCTGCTATTATTGTACCCTCATCATTTTTGATAGACCAAGTTACATCTCCTGGATTAGCATCTATTTTAACGCCGAAATTAATATTTTCAGGAAAATTTTGTGAACCTTCACCTACTCCATAAAAATAGTCGTTTTGAGGAAGTTCATCAGGCATGCCGTTTGGATTTTCACACTGCACATCAACAAAATTATTATCAGTTGGAGTTATTGCAATAACAGGTAATTCAAAAGTTTCAGTTTCAAGTTGACTTAGATTCCCTGTCCATGAATATGTCATCTCATCACCTCCGTTTACAGAATAAATAAAATCTAAACTTGTAAGTCCAATTTCACCGTAGTTTTTAAGAGTTACTTCAGGAATTAATTCGTTTGAACAAAAAGTTTGTGGTGCTAATACTGAGGTAATGGCTGCATCATAGTTATTTGATGTAACGTAAGTAATCTCAGGAGCGTGATTTCCACTTATGATTTCCTGAGTTGATTTTTCTGTAACAAAAGCAACTATCTCTAAATTTTCTAATACCACATCAACATCGTTATAATCCATTGGAAGTTCATAAGTGAAAGTTCTTGAATATAATGACCCTGTAGTTGTTTCGGTAATCTCAACACCCCATTGTCCGGTCAATAAATGACGCAACATATGCATGTGTACATAATTGTTACCCATGTTTCCACCCGTTTGGGGTCCCAAGATATTATCTTGTAATATGGCAACGTTTAATTTATTCGTTGATTCGGGGCTATCACCAGTGTAATAAACCTCAACAACAACAACTAATTGACGTGTTGATGTAACAATTGTAGCCTCAAGGCCAACATTTAAATAGCTAGCTTCACCCATTACAACATTTGAAGCCTGATTCCATTGGCCCCTACTCATAGCTGTACCACTACCTTGCGACCAGCCTGGGAATAAATGTCTGTTAACAGTTCCTGCAGGATAACCGGCAACACCAGCTTGTCCGTCAATGGCAGCACCCCAAGGAGTTCTAAAATCAGGCTCACTACCTGAAGGAACAGCATATCCACCAGCATGGACGTTTATAAGGAAAACATCATCAGGGTGGTTGTTTTGGATTCCTTGTGCAATTACATGCCCATCAGGACAGTATCCACAATGGATTCCGGTAAATTCTTCAAGTACAACATTTTTATTTTCCGGGTCAGTACTTACAATGTTCTGGGCGAACATATACGACATGGAAAACAACATAATTAATAAAAAAGTACTTACATTTTTCATGATTATCATAGTTTAATTTAAAATTTGATTTATCCTTTAATAGCAAAAGTAATATTATTTAGATCAAATAATTTTTGATTTTGACGAAGTCAATATCAAATCCTTACAGATTGACAATATAAACACCAAGTAGGTTGTTTGTTTAACAATAATTTAACATAGTGAGTGAAATTTTAATAATGTCAGTCTTTCAATTATATTGTGTTCAATCAATGTATTTCTTGCCGGGTTTCATTAAAGAGTTATAAAACTTAGTTATTTCTCCTAAGCATAGGCAACCAAGTATGTTCATGCATTGTCATATTAATCGTAACCAATAAAAAATCTTTACATAAAAGATAATATGTATTTTTGCAAAAAATTTGGTACAGTATTTGTATAAAAATGTAAGTTAAATAAAACCATTACTATGAAAAAAATATTACTTTCTTTGGCAGTAATTCTAGTCACTGTCTTTTCTATAAACGCACAATCATATTCACTATCATGGGATGGTGAAGCTTTAGGTGATACCGTAGTATTACAAGGCGATCCTGATGCTGAAATTGTTTTTGGAGCTCTATTAACTAATAATTCAGCTAATACAGACACTATAAAGATTATTCGCAGACTTGTTAAATTAATACCTGATGTTTCGCATTATTTCTGCTGGGGAGTTTGTTATCAGCCTAATCTGGATTCAATTTTTGCCCCTAATGCCTATGTGGTTTTGGAGGCAAATCAAACATCAGGGGAGTTTGACTTTGCAGCACATTATGATCCTCTAGGAGTTGTTGGTACATCAATTGTCGAATACACTTTCTTCAATCAGAGTGATGAGAGTGAAAATATAGTTGTTGTTGCAATGTTTGTTACATCTCCTGATGGAATTAATGATAATATCTTAGTTAACTCAAAAGTATCTGATATATATCCTAACCCCGCTGAAAATTTTATAAATCTGGACTATGAATTACCTAATGAGGTTAGGCAAGCAAGTATTAAAATAGTTAATATATTGGGTTCAATTGTGAAAGAGCAACAAATTGATACAAGAAGCAATACTCATAGAATTGATATTTCAGATATCAATGGAGGAATTTATTTCTATTCAGTACTAATTAATGGAGAAGCGTTAAGCACCAAGAAGTTAATTGTAAGGTAGTAACCTATTTAATTGTTATCACATTATCAGCATCTTATTTTATTAAAAAACCTTGTATTAATCTGTTGATACAGGGTTTTTTAATATTATACTTTAATTGTTTTGGTTAATTTTGTCAAAAAATTTAAATAGATTAATATGAAAAGAATTTTACTTACAATAGTGGTAATAATAGCTGTAATGGCATTTGCTAACTCACAATCTTTCTATATAACAGTTGCTGATACTCTTGTTGATGGTATAATTACATTACATCCCTCTGCCGAAACATCTAGTCAAATAAATTTTAAAGCGCTTATACATAATAGCTCAAATAATGGTGCTAATGTAAAAGTAATAAGAAATGAAATTTTGATGCTTGAAGGTACTAGTAGTTCGTATAGGTGGGGTGGTGATTATTATAATGATACCACAAACCTATCTTTAGATTACATATATATACCAGCCGGCGGATCTACTTCTGATAGTGCTTTTGCAACAATATTTAATATATCTGATTCTATAGGAATATCATCCATAGAATATACCTTCTTCAATGTTGAAATTCCAGAAGAAAATGTAAAGATTATAGTTGATTATGATTCTTATGTTTCACCTGCTAGTATCGATGAGGAAATACTTCGAAACATATTTGTATCAGGTATTTACCCCAATCCATCATCTAGTTTTGTAGATATTGATTATGACATACCAGCTGAAGTTAAGCATGCGAGTGTAAAAATATTTAATATAATTGGGTCGGTTATCAAAGAGCAACAAATTAACCAGGGAGCTGGTAAGCTAAGGATAAATGTATCAGATTTATCTGGGGGCATTTATTTTTATTCAATGTTTATTAATGATGAACTTTATAGAACTGATAAATTGATAATTAGGTAGTTATTTTGAATATTCAGATATAAAGAAAAAAAACCCCGTAATACAATTAAGTATAGCGGGGTTTCTTTTTGCATTATTATTACGTGCATGTAGTATTTTTATTATAGGCCAAAAGCTTTTTTTACTTTGTCAACATAGTCAAGTTGTTCCCATTTGAAGAAATCAACTTTCTTAGTATAAATGTTAACTCCATCACGGTTTTCTACGAATGTGGTGTTTTCATCTTCGTAAAGAACTTCTATTTCTTCTGTAAATGGATCTCTGCCAAAGTGACCATAAGATGCTGTTTTTTCAAAAATGGGATTTTTTAACCCAAATCGGGAAACAATTGCATAGGGTCTCATATCAAATATGCCTTCAATTTTTCTTGCAATTTCACCATCAGTAAGTAATTCACTCTTTTCATTCTTTACATGAGCTGTGCCATTTGTATTTACAAAAAATCCAACAGGCTTACTTACTCCAATAGCATAAGCTACCTGTACTAGTATTTCGTCAGCAACACCTGCTGCTACAATATTCTTGGCAATATGTCGTGTTGCGTAAGCTGCTGATCGGTCAACTTTAGAGGAATCCTTACCTGAAAAAGCACCACCACCGTGAGCACCGTGACCGCCATATGTATCAACAATAATTTTTCTTCCTGTAAGTCCGGTATCCCCGTGAGGACCACCAATTACAAACTTTCCGGTTGGGTTTACAAGAATCTGCATGTCGTTGGCAAATAATTTTTTAACACGCTCAGGATATTGATTTATAACTCTTGGGATTAGAATACTTTCAACATCGGCTTTAATCTTATTTTGCATTTCTTCCTCAGATGCAAAATCATCATGCTGTGTTGAAATAACAATTGTATCAATTCTTATGGCATTTCCTCCATCGTCGTATTCAAGTGTTACTTGCGATTTAGAATCTGGACGTAAGTACAACATCTCTTTACCTTCACGTCTGATGTTTGCCATTTCATAAAGTAAATCGTGGGCTATCTCAGTTGTAAATGGCATGTAATTTTCCATTTCTTTATTTGCAAAACCAAACATCATTCCTTGGTCGCCAGCTCCTTGTTCTTCTTCAGTTTGACGAACAACACCCTGATTAATATCGGATGATTGCTCATGAAGTGCCGATATTACTGAACATGAATCAGCATCAAAGCGGTATTCTGCTTTTGTATATCCAATTCTTCTAATTACACCTCTGGCAACTTTTTGTAAATCAACATAGGCAGTCGAGTTAACTTCGCCAGCTATCATTGCCAGTCCTGTTGTTACAAGTGTTTCGCAAGCCACTTTTGAATTTGGATCCTGACGTAACATTTCATCAAGAACTCCATCTGAAATTTGATCAGATACTTTATCAGGATGTCCTTCTGATACAGATTCTGAAGTAAAATAGTAAGACATATCTTAAGTTTTTAAGTTTAAAATTTACGTGAAGGACTTGTGATTGCGGTGCAGGTTAAATTGCTTTAGCATTTTTTTACCGTGGTTGCAATCAATCAAATCTGTCCACTTTTTCGTTTTATTGAAAACGAAGGTGCAAATGTATAAAAATTATTTAATTCAAACAGGTGTGTTTTTTGAAAAAAAAGTATGAAGCTTTCGATGTTTGCTAAACTTAGATTGGGATAAGGGGAATAAGGGTATATGGGATATAGGGGAGGAGATAAGGTTATAAGTATTGTTATCTTGGTAAAACGAAAACAGTTATTATGATTTTAATACCTTATACCGTTGTTTCCCTATTACTTCATAACTAAATAGCCTATTGGAGTATATAGATTTTGAGAGTGGCGTATTGGGAATTAGGACATAAAGGTATAAGGGTATAATGGGGTATGAATGTAAAATGGATATCGGGTTTGTAAGAAGGTTATAACGACTTTTTTTAGAAAATTAAAACATAAAAATAGATCACAGTACTTTATAACCCTCTACACATATTTCCCTATACCCTGATTTCCTTATATCCAATTAAACGGGTTGACAAATTATAACCCCATCAACTTCAGTGTGTAAGACGCTGGAAGATATCTTCCATTTTCTGTTCTTCCATGGAAAGAGAAAGAACGTTGAATTTATTTTTAACGGCAAATTTGAAGATATTTTCACGCAAGTCAATATCCCCATGTGAAGAAAGCAACCAATTGTTTTTGCCAATATTTTTGACTTTATCTATTCCTGGTAACATTTCAAGCAAATGCTTGTTCACGTCTTCTTTAAACTCAACTTTGTAGGATGTAGTTTTCTTATCTTTTTTTGATAGGTTATTTGGAGTATCGTCAGCAACAATTTTGCCATGATCAATAATAATAACTCTGGTGCAAAGGGCTTCAACCTCTTGCATGATATGGGTTGAAAGAATAATAGTTTTCTTTTTGCCAAGCTCTGTAATTATTTTTCTTATCTCCACCAACTGATTAGGATCAAGGCCTGATGTTGGCTCATCAAGAATTAGTATTTCAGGGTCATGAATTAATGACTGAGCAAGTCCAACCCTTTGTCGGTATCCTTTCGAAAGAGCACCAATCTTCTTCTTTTTCTCGGGTTCAAGACCGGTAAGTTTGATAATGTCATCAACAGTTGTGCTAACTTTTGAGTGATTTGGATAAGTCTTAAGTACGAAGCCAAGATATTCTTTCACATACATATCTTGATAAAGAGGATTATGTTCTGGTAAATAACCAATTCGTCTTCTAACCTCAAGTGAGTTTTCCTGAACATCGAAACCATCAATTTTTACTGTTCCGGAAGAGGGTGGTACAAACGAAGTAATTATCTTCATAAGAGTAGATTTCCCTGCACCATTTGGGCCAAGCAACCCCACAACTTCACCTTTTTTAATGGATAAGCTAACATTGTCAAGAGCTTTTTGTTGCCCGTAATATTTTGTGATTCCATTAATTTCTACAGTCGACATATTATGTGTAATTGTTTATCGTGCAAAAGTAATAATTCAAACTATTATTGATTAACTATTATAGTTTTATAATTTGAGAACCTTAATCTAGTATAGGTTTGTATAATCTAGTTCAAGTCTGCAGCGCGGTATCATGTGTTGGGACTTGGACTTAATCTGGTTCAAGTCTGGAGTGCGGCAAAGTGTGTGGGGACTTGGACTAAAAAGTTTCGCGGACAACTCTTAGTTTATTATGAAATTATCTTTAGCTTAGCGAATCGCAATAGCAGATTTTTATTACCTACGCTATCAAAAAATACTGTTGCCTTTTTATTTGGTCCATTACCGTCAACAGTAATTACTTTTCCTTTCCCGAAATTTGCATGTTCTACATCCATTCCTGCTTGCAGTTCTCCGGTATCTGATGGCTCGACGGAAGCATTACCACCACCACTCATTGGTACTAAATTTCTTTTTTTGAAAACCGGGCGGCTAGGTCTGGATGAGGTTCTATCTGAAGTAGGTCGTTCACTGTGAGGTATATAAAGCTCTTTTTTTGGCTTGTCGATTAAACTATCATCAATCTCATCCAAAAACCTGCTAGGTTCTGTTATTGTAAAATTACCCCATCTATATCTGGTTTCGGCGTGCGACAGAGTAACAGTTTCCATAGCACGCGTGAGAGCAACATAAAAAAGTCTTCTTTCTTCTTCCAGTTCTGTCCTTGTTGTGATTGATTGAATAGAAGGGAAAAGGTTCTCCTCCAGGCCAACAATAAAAACATGTGGAAACTCCAGACCTTTCGATGCGTGTATAGTCATCATCGTAACTTTGTCTGCATTTTCATCATCGTCATTATCACGGTCGGTAAGCAGTGCTACATCTTCCATAAACTCATTGAGAGTTTTTTTTGTGGACATATCACCTTCACTTTTCTCAATGGCCTTTTCTGTAAACTCTTTGATACCATTTAATAGCTCTTCGATGTTCTCAACTCTGCTGATAGCTTCAGGCGTATCTTCATCTCTAAAAGATTTTAATAACCCCGATGAAGTGGCAATATGATTGGCGATTTCGAATGCATCCTTTGTTTTATTGGCAACAATATAACTGTTTATCATGGTGCTGAAGTTTTTCAGCTTTGTTTGGATACCGGAATTAACACCTAAACCATATTCTTGAGGATTATTAATAACCTGCCATATGTTAACACCGTGTTGATCGGCAGTAACGATTATTTTTTCGATGGTCGTTTTCCCGATTCCTCTTGCCGGAACATTTATTATTCGCTGAAGTGCATCTTCGTCATTTTGGTTTATAACCAACCGGAAGTAGGATAGTAAATCCTTAATTTCCTTGCGACTATAAAATGAAAGTCCACCATATATTCTATAAGGTATATTTTTTTGGCGAAGGGCTTCTTCAAGTGAACGTGATTGAGCATTTGTACGGTAAAGAATTGTAAACTTATCGTTCGACAGTTGATCATTCATTTTCTTCTCAAAAATAGAATTAGCAACCATTTTCCCTTCTTCATTATCGCTGTTTGCTTTAATGTAACCAATTGTATTACCATCAGTATTGTCCGTCCATACCGTTTTCTTAATCTGATCTTTGTTGTATGCAATTATCTGATTAGCCGCTTTTACAATTGTTTTAGTTGAACGATAATTTTGCTCAAGCTTAAATAATCTAAAGTCGGGATAGTCACTTTTAAAGTTAAGAATATTGCTGATGTTTGCTCCGCGAAATCCATATATGCTTTGGGCATCATCGCCCACAACGCAAATTTGTTCGGTGTTTGCAGCAAGTTTCTTTATAATAATGTATTGTGCATGATTTGTATCCTGATACTCATCCACAAGAATATATCTGAACTTTTGCTGATATTTATAAAGCACTTTAGGGAAGCCGGAAAAAAGCAGATAGGTATTAAACAATAAATCATCAAAATCCATTGCGTCAGCTCGTTTAAGCCTGTTTTGGTATCTTGTATATATCTCTTTTATATAAGGTTTACGAGCACTATCATCAGCTGCCTGAATATCAGGGTCATTTGTATATACATCTGCCGAAATAAGTGATGATTTTGCCATTGATATCCGGCTGGCAACATATGACGGGGCATACTGTTTCGTATCCAGTTTCATATCGTTAATAACAGTCTTAATCAGCCTTTTACTGTCGCTACTGTCGTAAATAGTATAGTTAGAAGGATAACCCAGATGGTGACCATCAATTCGCAATATTTTTGCAAATACCGAGTGAAAAGTTCCCATCCATACGTTACGGGCATCACCATCGCCTATTAGTTTAATTACTCTCTCTTTCATTTCGCGGGCGGCCTTATTGGTAAAGGTAAGCGAGAGTATATTAAATGGGTCAACACCTTTGGAAAGTAAGTATGCAATACGGTAAGTAAGTACTCTGGTTTTTCCCGAGCCTGCTCCGGCAATCACCATTACAGCGCCATCGGTTTGTACAACAGCATTATGCTGTTCTTTATTTAGTTGCTTTAAGAAATCGTTCACTTCGTTATTAGTTATGTGCGCAAAAATACATTTTTAAGGAAAGTATTATGGATGCTTGGGCATGTGTTTTCAACAAATAGCTATTTTTGACAACGCAATGAAATCTGACAAATTTATTTTATCACAATCCCAAAAGCATGAATATCTATTGCTCCTTATTATATTAGGAGCAGGAACAATTCTGAGGTTCTGGAATTGGACAAATATTCCATTTATGCACGATGAGTTAAGTGCATTGAGTCGATTACAGTTTGATAATTTCAATGACCTTATACTTAATGGAGTAATGCTTGGCGATACTCACCCTGCAGGTATACAGGTTTTGCTATACTATTGGACAAGTATTGTTGGCACTTCTGAAATATTGGTTAAGCTGCCTTTTATTATTTCTGGAATTATTTCAATTTGGGTAAGCTATTTAATAGGTAAACTTTGGTTTGACGGCACAACTGGCTTACTAACAGCTGCATATGTGGCATCAACACAGTTTTTTATTTTGTACAGTCAAATTGCAAGGCCTTATGTAACCGGATTACTAATAACATTGCTGATGGTGTACTTCTGGAGTTTGTTTTTTTTTCAGAAAAAAAGAAAAGTATACCTTATATTATATGTGTTGTTTTCGGCAATGGCATCATACAATCATCATTTTAGTTTACTTTTTGCTGCTATTGTTGGTGTATGCGGACTATTCCTTATTAAGAAAAAAGATATTTTACCATATGTTGTATCAGGAATTATGATCATAATTCTCTATGTTCCTCATGTGCATATTTTCCTGAGCCAATTATCTCAAGGGGGTATTGGCAGTTGGTTAGCAAAACCTACATCGTATTTCTTTTTTAATTTTCTAAATTGGATCTTTCAGTTTTCGATATGGGCATGGTTGGTGTTAATTGCTACCATAGCATATCTTATTTTGGTTGGAGATAAGTTATCATTTTTCAATAAACAAAAACAGAAGAGATGGATTCTCGTTATCTGGTTTTTGTTACCGATAGCAATTGGGTTTACCTATTCAATATTAATAAATCCTGTGATCCAATATTCCATGTTAATATTCTCAACACCATATTTGTTCATGCTGTTGTTTTCATTTCATACGAGTATTTCAAAAATGCACTTAACGATTGTTATTGGATTAATACTTTTGGTAAATATTATAACACTTATTTATGAACGTGATTATTATACATACTTCTATAAACAACCTTATCAGGAATTATTTAAGGTTGCCCTTGTGGATAATAAAGCTAATGATATCTTCATAATTGATGATTGTATTCCTTATTATAATGAGTACTATTTTGATAAATATGAGAAAGTAGCTCCTTATTTTACTAAACGAAATTCTGATATTGATATATCGGGGTTTAAAAACATGGTTAGTAGTATTGAGCAAGATGTAGTAGTTACTCATGCCTTAGCTGGTGAAGAGCTTCAGATTGTTCAGTCGTATTTTCCTTATCAGATAGGCTATCGTTATGGATTTACCCATGAGGTCTATACTTTCTCCAGAGCAAAACAGAAAGACAGTATTATAATTAATCGACAACTAATAGCCCAAACCAATTTTAAAAATGAAAGAGGTACGTGGAAAGATGTTTCAAGGATGATTAATTATGACTCAACTACCGGCTCATCTCAATGCAGAATGCAGGGAGATGAATGGGGTCCATCAATAAGCTTTGACTTAAATGAATTAGCACCTGATGGAATTGGAATCATCGATGCAGAATTGGAAGTGTTGTTCCCTGATTCTATTTCAACTGCTTTTATTGTAGCTAGTATTATAGAGGACAATGAAACTATATATTATAAATCTGTAAATATTGAATCGTTTAATTTTACAAAAGGAACTTGGCAAAACGTATTTCTCACAATTGATATACAAGGAGCGTTAAAAAGCAGAACTACAACGAATGGCTTAACCTTAAAGATTAATGTTTGGAATCGAAATAAAACAAACATATTTATTAATAATATTAATATATATAGTAAGCCCGGTAACCCATTGAAGTATTGTTTATATAGATAAAAGAGAATATAACTAAAATCTCAAAGGTTTTATTCCCACAACAAGGGGTGTTTAAAAAAAATATTTTTCATTTTGCTTTGCCCCTAAGTCCTGTACTTAAACTATATAGGTTTATTTCGTGCAAAATTTTTTTAAATATTAAAAATAATTATCACCAATCTATTGTTAATAAAGAATATATTTTTACCTTTGCAGCCCGTTTCAAACGAGATTATGCGAAACTTGTTGAAACAGTAGTAGTTAAAGGAACCTGACAAGGTAAAACGATATAGGTTTCCGGCGCAGCAAAATAATTTTAGTGTTTGTTGTGTGGTTTTAAAAACCCCCTCCGGTAATCCGCCTTGTAAGTTTCCAAAAATTATTAAAATTAAAGTGAGGTTTGTATCAAAAGTATTTATACTTTTGCGCCTCCAAAAAATTGAGGAAATAAATTAGTATTTAATATGCCTACAATACAACAATTAGTAAGAAAAGGACGGAAGAAGCTCATTGATAAGAGTAAATCTCCTGCTCTTGATGCGTGTCCGCAACGTCGCGGTGTTTGTGTAAGAGTTTATACTACTACACCAAAGAAACCGAATTCTGCTATGAGAAAAGTTGCCAGAGTAAGACTCACCAATGGAAAAGAGGTGAATGCTTATATTCCTGGTGAAGGTCATAACCTGCAGGAACACTCTATTGTTATGATAAGAGGTGGTCGGGTAAAAGACCTTCCTGGTGTTCGTTATCACATCATTCGCGGAGCACTCGATACTTCAGGAGTTGCTGGTCGTACACAACGCAGATCAAAGTATGGTACTAAACGTCCTAAAAAATAATAGTTAATAGCATAAGCTTTATATCATGAGAAAAGCGAAACCAAAAATACGAATTATCCTTCCAGATCCTAAGTACAGTGATGTACTGGTTACACAGTTTGTGAATAACTTGATGATGGGTGGTAAAAAAAGTACAGCATACAGATTGTTTTACGAAGCTATGGATATTGTTGCTGAGAAAACAAATGAGAATCCTGTTGATGTATGGAAGAAAGCTTTAGCTAATGTTACTCCTGCTGTTGAAGTAAGAAGTAGAAGAATTGGTGGAGCTACATTTCAGATTCCTGCAGAAATTCGCCCAAGTAGAAAAATGTCGATAGGTATGAAAAACATGATAAGTTTTTCACGTAAGCGTCACGAAAAAAGCATGGGTAAAAAATTAGCTGGTGAAATTCTGGCTGCATATAAAGATGAGGGTGCTGCATTCAAAAGAAAAGAAGACACACACCGTATGGCTGAGGCTAACAAAGCATTCTCTCATTTCAGATTCTAGAATTACTACAATACTACTCTATAAAACTAATGGCAACGCTAGATAAAAATACAAGTAAACTTCACCAAAACCGTAATATTGGTATTATGGCTCATATCGACGCCGGTAAAACCACTACAACGGAGCGTATACTGTATTATACAGGTCGTAATTATAAAATGGGTGAGGTTCATGAAGGTGGTGCCACCATGGATTGGATGATTCAGGAGCAGGAGCGAGGAATTACTATTACTTCGGCTGCAACTACAGTATATTGGGAATTATTCAATAAAAAATATAAAATCAATATTATTGATACTCCTGGGCATGTTGACTTTACTGTTGAAGTAGAGCGATCATTACGTGTGTTAGATGGAGCTGTTGCACTTTTTTGCGCAGTAGGTGGTGTTGAGCCTCAATCAGAAACCGTTTGGAGACAAGCTGATAAATATAAAGTACCTAGAATTAGTTTCGTTAATAAGATGGACAGATCTGGTGCTGATTTCTTTAGCGTAGTTGAGCAAATGGCTGAAAGATTAGGAGCTAATCCAGTGCCAATTCAAATACCAATAGGAGCAGAAGAAGGCTTCCGTGGGGTAGTTGATCTTGTTAAATATAAAGCATTTGTTTGGGAAGAAGGTTCTGACGGAACAACAATTGTTGAGATTCCAATTCCGGAAGAATTAGAACAGATTTCTCGTGATTACAGAATGAAACTTATCGAGGGCGTTGCAGAGGAAAGTGATGAGCTACTTGAGAAGTTTATGGATGATCCTCACTCAATTACTGAAGTGGAGATGATTGATGTAATTCGTAGAGCAACCCTAGGGATGAAAATTACACCTGTTATGTGTGGTTCTGCATTCAAGAATAAAGGTGTTCAGATGTTGCTAAACGCAATTATCGAATTTTTACCTAGCCCTTTAGATGTTGATGCTGTAGTAGGTATCAATCCTAAAACTGAAAAACAAGAATTACGTAGTGCTGATCCTGATGATCACTTTAGTGCATTAGCTTTTAAAATAGCTACTGACCCTTTCGTTGGTAGAATTTGTTTTTTCAGAGTATATTCAGGTCGGCTAAAAGCTGGTTCTTACGTATATAATGTTACTACAGGAAAGAAAGAAAGAATTAGCCGTATTATGCAGATGCATGCCAATAAACAAGAGCCTCTTGATGTAATCGAAGCTGGTGATATTGGTGCAGGTGTTGGATTCAAGAAAATTCATACCGGTGATACACTTACTGACGAAAAGCATCCAATTATCCTTGAAGCAATGACATTCCCAACTCCGGTAATTAGTATTGCGATTGAGCCAAAAACTCAAAAGGATATTGATAAAATGTCGGTTGCATTAGCAAAACTTGCTGAAGAAGATCCTACATTTAAAGTTGCTACAGATCAGGATTCAGGTCAAACAATTATCTCAGGAATGGGAGAGTTACATCTCGATATTCTTGTTGATAGAATGAAAAGAGAATTTAATGTTGAATGTAATATTGGTCAACCTCAGGTTAATTATAAGGAGGCTATTAAAACAACAGTTCAGCATAAAGAAGTATATAAAAAACAAACAGGTGGTAGAGGTAAATTTGCTAATATCGAGTTTGAACTTGGCCCTGTTGATGAGGGTGTTGTAGGATTGCAATTTATTGATATGGTTAAAGGTGGTAATATTCCAAAAGAATTTATTCCATCTGTTAAGAAAGGTTTTGAAATTGCAATGCAAAACGGTGTATTAGCTGGCTATACTATTGATGATATGAAAGTAACATTAATGGATGGATCCTATCATGCTGTTGATTCTGATCAGCTTTCATTTGAGTTAGCTGCTAAAGTAGGTTTCAAAATAGCTGCCCGAAAAGCAAATTCAGTATTACTTGAGCCAATAATGAAAATAGAAGTTGTTACACCTGAAGATTATCTTGGTGATGTAACAGGTGATTTAAATAAAAGAAGAGCAATCTTGGAAGATGTTACTGCTAAGGTTGGTTATCAGATAGTAAAAGCAAAAGTGCCATTGTCAGAAATGTTTGGATATGTAACCTCGTTACGTTCACTAACTTCTGGTAGAGCAACATCAAGTATGGAGTTCGACTCTTTTAAAGAGGCACCTGGTTTTATTTCCGAAGAAGTAATAAAGAAAATTAAAGGATAATTTTAGATAAATACATACTAACGTGAGTCAAAGAATTAGAATAAAGCTTAAATCGTACGATCATAATCTGGTTGATAAATCAGCAGAAAAGATTGCAAAGGCGGTAAAATCAACTGGAGCTATTATTAATGGCCCTATACCTTTACCAACTCATAAAAAAGTATTTACTGTAAACCGTTCAACTTTTGTTAATAAAAAGTCACGCGAGCAGTTTGAGTTAAGCACTTATAAAAGATTAATGGATGTATTTAACTCATCTTCAAAAACCATCGACTCATTAATGAAGCTTGAGCTTCCAAGTGGTGTTGAAGTAGAGATTAAAGTATAACTATAAACGGTTTAAAGATAAGTAACAATGTCAGGATTATTAGGTAAAAAAATCGGTATGACTTCAATATTTGATGCAGATGGGAAAAATATCCCATGCACCGTTATTGAGGCAGGTCCGTGTGTTGTTAGCCAGATTCGAACAAAGGAAGTTGATGGCTATGAAGCTGTTCAGCTTGCATTTGAAGATAAAAAAGTGAAGCATACAACAAAGGCAATGCAAGGTCATTTTGCGAAAGCAAAAACAACACCAAAAAAACATGTTGCTGAGTTTAGCAGATTTGAAGATAAGAAAAGTTTCGGAGACATATTAACCGTTGAAGTATTTAAAATAGGTGAATATATTGATGTTGTAGGAACTTCAAAAGGTAAAGGATTTCAGGGAGTTGTTAAACGTTATAACTTTAAAGGGGTTAACGATGCAACTCACGGACAGCATAACAGATTAAGAGCTCCTGGATCAATTGGTGCTTCTTCATATCCTTCACGTGTATTCAAAGGAATGCGTATGGCAGGCCGCATGGGTGGTGATAGGGTTAAATTAATTAACCTTCAGGTAATGCAAATTATTCCTGAGAAAAATGTTATAGTAGTAAAAGGAGCTGTTCCAGGTCCTAATAATTCATTAGTAATATTAGAAAGATGGAGTTAGTAGTTCATAAGGTAAGCGGAGAAGCCACCGATCGTAAGGTGAAGCTGGATGATTCCATTTTTGGAATTGAACCAAACGACCATGCCATTTATCTTGATGCAAAGCATTACATGGCAAGTCAGCGTCAAGGTACACACGATTCCAAGGAAAGAAGTGATGTAATTGGAAGTACTCGCAAGATTAAACGTCAAAAGGGTACAGGTACAGCACGTGCTGGTAGCATTAAGAATCCTATGTTCCGTGGTGGTGGTCGAATTTTTGGACCACATCCTCGTGATTATTCTTTTAAATTGAATAAGAAAGTTAAACGTCTTGCTCGTAAATCTGCATTGTCATATAAAGCGCAAGAAAATAACATATTAGTTGTAGAAGACTTTAAATTGGAAAATCCTAAAACTAAGGATTTCAATAAAATTTTAAAAGGCTTCGATATGAACAATAAAAAAACTTTAATTGTAATAGGTAACTCTGATGAGAATATTTACTTGTCAGCAAGAAATCTTCAAAAAGTTAAAGTAATGAGAGCAGAAGGAATTAATACTTATGAAATTCTAAATGCAAACAACATTGTTTTTGTTGAAAGTTCATTAAAAACCATCGTTGAAGTATTCGCGAATAAATAAAACTGAAAAGAGATGGGTGTAATATTTAAACCGGTAATTACCGAAAAGATGACCGCCAAAGGTGAAAAGCTTAACCAATACGGGTTTATTGTCGATAAAAAGGCAAATAAACTTCAGATTAAAGGTGAGGTTGAGGAACTTTATGGAATAGAAGTACTTTCTGTAAACACCATGAATTACTCAGGGAAAAGGAAATCACGTAATACTAAATCTGGCGTAATTTCTGGTAAGACAAATGCCTTCAAAAAAGCTATTATTACAATAGGAGAAGGTGAATCAATTGATTTCTTTAGCAATATTTAGAAATGGCTCTAAAAAAATATAAACCGACAACCCCAGGTCAGCGTTTTAAAATCATTAGCGCATTTGACGATATTACTACCGGTACGCCTGAAAAAAGCTTACTAGTTGGTAAGAAGAGTACAGGTGGTAGAAATAACAAGGGAAGAATGACTATCCGCAACGTTGGTGGTGGTCATAAACAAAAATATAGAATTATCGACTTTAAAAGGGATAAAGAAAACGTTCCTGGTATAGTTAAAACAATTGAGTACGATCCAAATCGTACTGCTCGTATTGCTTTAATTAATTATGTTGATGGTGAAAAGAGATATATTGTTGCTCCTCACGGATTAGAAGTTGGACAGAAGATTGTTTCTGGTAACGAAGCTACTCCTGATATTGGAAATACTATGTATTTGAGTGATATACCTTTCGGTACAGTTATACATAATATTGAACTTCGCCCGGGTCAAGGTGCTAAGATGTCGCGTAGTGCCGGATCTTATGCTCAGTTGATGACACGTGAAGGAAAATTTGCAATCATTAAATTACCCTCCGGTGAAACCAGAATGATATTGCAAACATGTAAAGCTACTATCGGTATGGTTTCTAATGTAGATCATAACCTTGAGGTATCAGGTAAAGCTGGTCGTAATCGTTGGAAAGGTCGTCGTCCAAGAGTTCGTGGTGTTGCCATGAACCCTGTTGATCACCCAATGGGTGGTGGTGAAGGTAGAGCTTCTGGTGGACATCCTCGCTCACGCAAAGGATTGCCAGCAAAAGGATACCGTACACGTGCTAAGAAAAAGGCATCGAATAAGTATATTGTTGAGAAAAGAAAGAAATAATTAAGGAGCGTTAATTGAACTTAATATGAGCCGATCATTAAAAAAAGGACCATACATCGACGTTAAACTCGAAAAGAAACTTATGGTTAATGTAGAGTCCGGTAAGAAAACCGTAATTAAAACCTGGTCGAGAGCATCGATGATCTCTCCTGATTTTGTTGGCCAAACAATAGCAGTACACAATGGGAATAAATTTATTCCAGTTTATGTTACTGAAAACATGGTTGGCCATAAACTAGGTGAATTTGCACCCACAAGATTGTTCAGAGGACATGGTGGTAAAAAGAATAAAGGTAATTAATAAAGTACAGAATAATGGGATCAAGAAAACACATAAGTGCGGAACAAAGGAAAGAAGCGCGTAAAACACTTTACGTTGCACGTCTTCGTAATGTACCTACGTCTCCACGTAAAATGCGTATTGTTGCCGACCTGATTCGTGGCATGAATGTTGAAAAAGCGATGAGCGTTTTACAACATACTTCAAAGGAAGCTGCAGGCAGGCTGTACAAATTATTGCGCTCTGCTATTGCTAACTGGGAAGTAAAAAACGAAGGACAAAGAGTTGAAGACAATCAGTTATTTATTAAAGAGATAAGTGTTGATAGCGGTAGAATGCTTAAAAGAATTCAACCAGCTCCTCAAGGTAGAGCACATAGAGTTCGTAAAAGATCGAATCACGTAACGCTTATACTAGGCAACAGAGTTCAAAAACAAGAAGAAGTTCAAGAAGTTATGACCGAAAATACAGATAAATAATGGGACAAAAAACTAATCCAATAGGGCTAAGGTTAGGAATCATCAAAGGATGGGATTCTTACTGGTATGGTGGAAAAGACTTTTCAACAAAGCTTGTGGAAGATGGAAAGATAAGAGAGTATCTTACAGCACGTCTTGTTAAAGCTGGTGTTTCAAAAATAATGATTGAACGTACTCTTAAACTTGTTACAATTACAATTTTCACTGCTCGTCCAGGTATCATTATTGGTAAAGGTGGCTCTGAAGTTGATAAGTTGAAAGAAGAGTTGAAGAAACTTACGGATAAGGAAGTACAAATCAATATCTCTGAAATAAAACGACCTGAACTAGATGCTCATATAGTTGCAACTAGTATTGCACGTCAAATAGAAGGAAGAGTAAGTTTCCGTAGAGCTATTAAAACATCTATTGCATCAACAATGCGTTTAGGTGCCGAAGGTATTAAAGTTCTTATCTCAGGTAGAGTTGGTGGTGCTGAAATGGCCCGTAGCGAAATGTACAAAGAAGGTCGTATACCTCTTCAAACACTTCGTGCTGATATCGACTACGCTTTAGTTGAAGCGCATACTACTTATGGTCGTATTGGAATAAAGGTTTGGATTTTTAAAGGTGAAATATACGGTAAACCTGAATTAGTTGCTCCAAGTGTAGGTGTTTCAAAACCCCGACCAACTGCTCCAAAAGGTGGTGGAAGTAGACAAAAAAGAAGAAGGTAGCAGTAAGTTATTAAGAAATTATTAAAGTTAAATAGGCATGTTACAACCTAAGAAAACGAAATACAGAAAGCAGCAAAAGGGTCACATGAAGGGCAATGCCCAGCGAGGTAATCAGTTGTCTTTTGGATCATTTGGTATTAAAACTCTTGAACAGGGATGGCTAACATCACGTCAAATAGAGGCTGCACGTCAGGCTGTTACACGTTATATGAAACGTGAAGGTCAGATTTGGATAAAGATATTTCCCGACAAGCCGGTTACAAAAAAACCAGCTGAGGTAAGGATGGGTAAAGGTAAAGGTGCACCTGAATTGTTCGTTGCACGTATTACACCAGGAAGAATACTGTTTGAAGCAGAAGGAGTTCCTCTCGCAGTTGCAAAAGAAGCAATGAGATTAGCTGCACAAAAACTACCTGTGATTACCAAATTTGTTGTTAGAAGAGATTACTCTGAGTAAAATAATAGGATAATGAAGCAAGAAGTTATAAAAGAGCTTAGTAAAGCGGATATAATCGAGCGTCTTGAAGAAGAACGCAAACGTTTAACAAAATTGAAGTTAAATCACGCAGTTTCTCCTCTCGAAAATCCTCACGATATCAGTGCAAACAGAAAGACCATTGCAAGACTTGAAACTGAACTAAGGAGTAGAATTATCGCAGAAAATAATAATAAGTAATCAGATGATGGAAAAGAGAAACTTAAGGAAAGAAAGAACCGGTCTTGTTGTAAGCAATAAAATGGAGAAATCTATTGTGGTTCAAGTGGAACGCCGCGTTAAACATCCTGTTTACGGTAAATTCATCAAGAAGACTACCAAATTTACTGCTCACGACGAGGAAAATGATTGCGGAATTGGTGATACAGTTCGAATTATGGAAACCCGTCCGTTGAGTAAGAACAAGAACTGGAGACTAGTAGAAATCTTAGAAAGAGCTAAATAACCATGATACAACAAGAATCAAGACTTGCTGTTGCTGATAACAGCGGAGCTAAAGAAGTACTTTGCATCAGGGTACTTGGCGGAACAGGACGCAGATATGCATCAATAGGCGATCAGGTGGTTGTTACTGTAAAAAATGCAATGCCATCAGGAAACATAAAAAAAGGTGCAGTAGCAAAAGCTGTAGTTGTTAGAACTAAAAAAGAAATCCGTCGCGCTGATGGTTCTTATATACGCTTCGACGACAACGCATGTGTATTGTTAAATCAAGCAGGAGAAATGATGGGAACTCGTATTTTTGGGCCTGTTGCTCGTGAGCTGCGTGAGAAACAATTTATGAAAATAGTATCATTAGCACCTGAAGTGCTTTAAAAGAAAGAAATTTAGTTATGGCTAAGTTACACATACAAAAAGGGGATAACGTAATGGTGATTTCCGGCAACAATAAAGGACAGTCAGGAAGAATTTTAGTTCTTGATGTTGAAAAGCAAAGAGCCATTGTAGAGGGTGTTAATTTGATTTCAAAAAACACCAAGCCCAATGCAAATAACCCTAAAGGGGGAATTGTTAAACAAGAGGCCGCTGTACATATCTCTAATCTAATGCTTGTGGATAAAGCAGGTCAACCTACACGTACAAGTTTAGTAACAGATGAGAGTACAGGTAAAAAAGTACGTACTTCAAAAAAATCAGGGGAGGCTATTAAGTAATGGAAGCAACACCAAGATTAAGAACAAAATATACTGAGGAAATTATTCCGGTATTAATGAAGGAGTTTAATTACAAATCTGTAATGCAAGCACCTAAAATTGAGAAAATTTCGATTAACCAAGGTATCAGCGCTGCTCTTACCGATAAAAAGTTAATTGACTTAGGAATAACGGAAATGTCATCTATTACCGGTCAAAAAGCTGTTCCTACAATATCTAAGCGCGATGTATCAAACTTTAAACTTAGAAAAGGAAATGCAATAGGTGTTCGTGTAACACTTCGAGGAGTGAAAATGTATGAGTTTTTAGATAGACTTATTTCAGTTGCTCTACCACGTGTTCGTGACTTTAGAGGCATTAATGATAAAGGTTTTGACGGAAGAGGTAACTATTCATTCGGAATTACGGAGCAATTAATTTTCCCTGAAATTGATATCGACAAAGTGAATAATATTAATGGTATGGATATAACCATTGTAACATCAGCAAATACAGATCAAGAAGCATTTGGGTTGTTAAAAGCATTTGGTTTACCATTCAAAAACCAGAAAAAAGCATAGCTCATGGCAAAAGAATCAATGAAGGCGCGTGAGCGCAAGAGACAAAAAATGGTAGAGAAGTACGCTGAAAAACGTGCTGAATTGAAGGCTGCCGGAGATTATGAAGGGTTACAAAAAATACCTAAAAATGCTTCTCCAGTTCGTTTACACAATCGCTGCCAGTTAACAGGTCGACCTAAAGGGTATATGAGACAATTTGGAATTTCTCGTATTAAATTTCGCGAAATGGCGTTAAAAGGTTTAATTCCTGGGATTAAGAAAACCAGTTGGTAATAATAATATAAAAAGTTAAGTCAGATGATAACCGATCCAATTGCAGATTATTTAACTAGGATTAGAAATGCTGTAGCTGCAAAACATAGAATGGTAGAAGTGCCATCCTCCAGCCTGAAAAAGAATATTACCAAGATCCTTTTCGAAAAAGGATATATCTTAAACTATAAGTTTGAAGATGATAAGGTACAGGGAACTATTAAAATTGCACTTAAATATCACCCAGTAACAAAATTACCAGCAATAACCGATCTTAAAAGAGTTTCACGTCCAGGTTTACGTCAGTACGTTAATGCTACCGAATTACCACGAGTATTAAACGGCCTTGGTGTAGCGGTTCTTTCAACTTCTAAAGGTGTACTTACCGATAAAGAAGCTAGAAAACTTGAAATAGGTGGCGAAGTAATTTGTTTTGTAAGTTAAAATAAGGAGTAAGACAATGTCACGAATAGGAAAAATGCCCATAGCTTTACCAGAAGGCGTAGAAGTAGTAATAACTGATACAAACCTTGTTAAGGTTAAAGGAAAATTAGGAGAGCTTGAACAACTCGTTGATCCAGCAATAACTGTAAAAGTTGAAGATGGAGATGTAGTACTAGCTAGAGCCACCGAGAAAAAGGATCATAAAGCAAAGCATGGACTATATAGATCTTTGATTTCAAATATGATTAAAGGAGTAAGTGAAGGATATACTACTGTACAAGAATTAGTTGGTGTTGGCTTTAAAGCAGAAGCAAAAGGTCAACTACTCGATCTTGCCTTAGGATATTCACATCATATATATATTGAACTTCCAACGGAGGTTAAGGTAGAAACAATATCTGAAAGAGGTAAAAATCCGACGATTAAATTGTTTTCAATCGACAAACAACTTATCGGACAGGTAGCTGCTAAGATTCGTTCACAACGTAAACCCGAACCATATAAAGGTAAAGGTATTAAATTTCAGGGTGAAGTACTTAGAAAGAAAGCTGGTAAAGCTGCTGGAGATAAATAATAAACTATTGAAACTGTTAACAGGTAAAACCTAATAGTAATGGGAATAAAGAATAAAAAGGCATACAGCCGACTCAGAATAAAAAGGAGAATCAGAAAAACCATTATTGGTACAGCTGAAAGACCAAGAATGTCTGTGTTTAGAAGCAACAAACAAATTTACGTTCAGCTTATTGATGATAACGATGGAACTGTACTTGTTGCTGCATCATCACGTATTAATGACGCTGCTGACACAAAGGTTAATAAGATAGAACAAGCCAGATTAGTTGGTACCCTCATAGCAGAAAAAGCAAAAGCAGTAAACATCGAAAATGTTGTTTTTGATAGAAACGGTTATTTATATCACGGTAGAATCAAATCACTTGCTGAAGCTGCAAGAAAAGGTGGACTTAAATTTTAATTGATCATGACAAACGCAAATATAAAACGTGTTAAATCCAGTGAAATCGAATTTAAAGATAGACTGGTAAGCATTCAAAGGGTAACTAAAGTTACTAAAGGTGGTCGTACTTTTAGCTTTTCAGCAATTGTTGTTGTTGGAAATGAAAACGGAGTTGTTGGTTATGGTTTGGGTAAGGCTAAAGAGGTTACTTCTGCAATTGCAAAAGGTATTGATGATGCTAAAAAACATTTAGTAAAAGTCCCTGTTCTTAAAGGTACTCTACCTCATCAGCAACTTGGTAAATATAGTGGTGCTTTAGTTTATATTCAACCCGCATCGCCTGGTACAGGTGTAATTGCTGGTGGAGCTATGCGTGCAGTACTTGAAAGTGTTGGAGTAAAAGATGTACTTGCAAAATCAAAGGGATCATCAAATCCTCACTCAGTGGTAAAAGCTACAATCGATGCACTTACAAAAATGAGAGACCCATATACAGTTGCACAAGTTAGAGGCGTTGAACTTGATACTGTTTTTAACGGATAATAGTTAAATATTAGCAGGAGATGAAGAAAGTAAGAATTATACAAGTAAGAAGTGCAATCAACAGACCCGAAAGGCAAAAGTTGACACTAAGAGCCTTAGGAATTAAAAAACTTAATAGGCCAAAAGATCATGACCTTACACCTCAGGTAGAAGGTATGATTAATAAAGTTAAGCATTTATTGAAGGTAGAAGAAATTTAAAAAGTATATAATAATGGATTTAAGTAGTCTTAAACCTGCAGAGGGTTCTGTAAAGAACAAAAAGAGAATTGGACGAGGACAGGGATCAGGCCGCGGTGGCACAGCCACCAAAGGTCATAAAGGTGCTCAATCAAGATCCGGTTACAAGAGAAAAATTGGTTTTGAAGGTGGTCAGATGCCATTATATCGCCGTGTTCCTAAATTTGGTTTTAAAAATATTAACCGTAAAGAATTCAGGGGTATTAACTTACATGTACTTCAGGATTTGGTAGATAATAAAAAAATAACCGAAGTTAATTTGGAAGTGCTTATTGAGAATGGATTAGCTACCAAAAATGATCTAATAAAAATATTAGGATCAGGTGAGCTAAAAGCTAAACTTGAAGTTACAGCACACGGTTTTACAAAAACAGCGCAGGCAGCCATTGAAGCACAAGGTGGTTCTGTTACAAAAATCTAAAGTTAGATGAAAAAGTTAATCGAAACCCTTAGAAATATAAATAAGATTGAGGAATTAAGGAACAGAATTCTTTATACCCTTGGTATTATTTTGATCTATCGTTTAGGATCATTTATTGTATTACCGGGAGTTGATCCCAATATGTTGGCTAACCTGAAACAACAAGGATCAGGTGGGTTGATGGGATTATTAAACATGTTCTCGGGTGGTGCTTTCTCAAATGCATCAATATTTGCTTTGGGCATTATGCCTTATATTTCAGCATCTATTGTTATTCAGCTACTGGGTATGGCAATTCCTTATTTCCAACGACTTCAACGTGAAGGGGAAAGTGGAAGACGTAAGATAAACCAAATAACACGCTATTTAACTGTGGTTATTGTTGGTTTACAAGCTCCTGGTTACATTGCAAACCTTGTATCGCAATTACCTTCGGAAGCTATTACTCCGTTTAGCGCAGCAGTTACATCACCTTCATTTTTCTTTTGGGTATCATCAACAGTAATACTGATTGCAGGTACTCTTTTTGTGATGTGGCTTGGTGAAAAAATAACCGATAAAGGTATTGGTAATGGTATCTCACTCATTATTATGATTGGTATCATTGCTCGTTTACCCAGCTCACTAGTTCAGGAGTTTGTATCAAAAATGGGTGCACTTGGAGGTGGATTAGTTTACTTCTTAATGGAACTCGTGATTCTAATATTTGTAATATTATTTACAATATTACTTGTTCAAGGTACGCGAAGAGTGCCCGTTCAATATGCTAAAAGAATTGTTGGAAATAAACAATATGGTGGTGTACGTCAGTATCTTCCACTAAAAGTGAATTCAGCAGGTGTAATGCCAATCATCTTTGCTCAGGCAATTATGTTCTTGCCAATTACATTAGTTGGTTTTGCTGAGTCGGATGCAATGACTGGTTTTGCAGCTGCATTTGCTGATTATACCGGATTTTGGTATAACTTCACATTCTTTGTAATGATAATATTATTTACTTATTTTTATACCGCTATTACAATAAATCCCAAGCAGATGGCCGATGACTTGAAGAAGAATGGAGGATTTATTCCAGGCATAAAACCAGGTAAAAAAACTGCAGAATATTTAGATAATATCCTTTCACGAATTACCTTGCCAGGATCTATTTTCCTAGGTGTAATTGCTATCATGCCTGCATTTGCAATGATAGCTGGTGTTAATAGTGGATTTGCACAGTTTTATGGTGGTACATCACTATTAATTCTTGTGGGTGTTGTTCTTGATACATTGCAACAAATTGAAAGTTATTTATTGATGCGTCATTATGATGGACTGACTAAGTCAGGAAGAATTAAGGGCAAATCACCGTTTAATATGTAATTTTGCTTCCGTTTTATGATTTATATTAAAACAGACGAGGAAGTTGAAATACAAAGACAGAGTTCTTTACTTGTTGGAAAAACTTTAGCCGAAGTAGCCAAAATTATCAAACCTGGCGTAACTACTATTGAGCTGGATAAAGTTGCTGAAACTTTTATCCGCGATAATGGTGCCAAACCGGGGTTTAAGGGTTATGGTGGATTTCCTGCTACATTATGCATCTCAGTAAATGATGAGGTAGTACATGGAATCCCCGGAAAGCGAGAATTGAAAAATGGAGACATTATTTCAGTTGATTGCGGAACTTTTATGAATGGTTTTTATGGAGATTCAGCACATACTTTTGCCGTTGGTGAAGTTGAAGAATCAGTTTTGATGCTACTTCAAAGGACAAAAGAATCACTTTACTTAGCCATCGAGCAAGCAATTGTTGGTAAAAGAGTAGGAGATATCGGACATGCAGTTCAGAAATATGTTGAAGGTTTTGGATATTCGGTTGTGAGAGATTTGGTAGGACATGGTGTTGGTAGAAATCTACATGAAAAACCTGAAATACCCAATTACGGACGAAGAGGCTCGGGGATAAAGTTAAAATCCGGTATGTGTTTGGCAATCGAACCAATGATTAACCTCGGAGTAAAGGAGGTGATTCAAGATAGCGATGGCTGGACAATACGGACAGTGGATAAACAACCTTCGGCTCATTTTGAGCATGATGTAGTTGTTAGAAACGGAAAGGCGGATATATTATCAACATTTGAATATATTGAACAAGTTTTAAATAATAAATAGTCAACACTTATGGCAAAGCAGAAGTCAATTGAACTTGACGGTACGGTAATAGAATCTCTCGGAAATGCAATGTTTCGCGTTGAACTGGAGAATGGGCATATTATTACAGCTCATATTTCGGGAAAAATGAGAATGCATTATATTAAAATATTACCAGGAGACCGAGTTAAATTGGAAATGTCACCATATGATCTATCGAAAGGTAGAATAACATTCAGATACAAATAGATCTTAAGATGAAAATAAGAGCATCAATTAAAAAAAGGACACCTGAGGACAAATTAGTTCGTCGTAAGGGTAAATTGTACATTATTAATAAAAAGAATCCTAAGTATAAACAACGTCAAGGTTAACCTTGAAATTGATTATCTGAAAAAAAATAATAATTATGGCTAGAATTGCTGGAGTAGATATCCCAAACAAGAAGAGAGGAGAAATAGCTTTAACCTATATCTATGGAATTGGTAGAAGCACCGCTCAAAAAATTTTAACCGAAGCCGGTATCGACTGGAATGTTAAAGCAGAGGAATGGACTGATGATCAACAAAATGACATTCGTACTGTGCTGGGCGATAAATATAAGGTTGAAGGTGAATTGCGTTCGGAGACCCAAATGAATATTAAACGGTTGATGGATATAGGAACTTACAGAGGTATAAGACATCGTATTGGTTTACCACTCAGAGGTCAAAACACAAAAAATAATGCCAGAACTCGTAAGGGACGTAAGAAAACTGTTGCCAACAAAAAAATGGCTACTAAATAGTATAAATAATCAATTCATAGTCTAGTAACAAGAATAGAGATGGCAAAAAGGATCAGAAGTACAAAAAAAAGAGTTGTTAAGGTAGAGCCCATAGGAAGAGCCTATATTAAAGCATCGTTCAATAATATCATTATTTCATTAACTAATGAATCTGGACAGGTAATTTCATGGGCATCAGCAGGTAAAATGGGATTTAGAGGTTCTAAAAAGAATACTCCTTATGCTGCACAAATGGCTGCTACTGAATGCGCTAAAGTTGCATATGACTTAGGCTTACGTAAAGTTAAGGTTTATGTTAAAGGCCCAGGTTCAGGAAGAGAATCAGCAATTAGAACAATCCATTCAGCAGGAATTGAAGTTACAGAAATTGTTGACGTAACACCAATGCCACATAATGGCTGTCGTCCTCCTAAAAGAAGAAGGGTATAACTCTTATTATTAACTGACAAAAAATCTAAGCTATGGCAAGATATACAGGACCAAAATCCAAAATTGCTCGTAAATTTAATGAACCTATTTACGGGCCTGATAAATTTCTTGAAAAAAAGGCATTTCCTCCAGGACAACATGGTGCCAATAAAAGAAGAAAAAAGCAATCTGAATATGGTATTCAGCTTCAGGAAAAACAAAAAGCTAAATATACCTATGGGATACTTGAAAGACAATTTCGTAATATATTTAAACTTGCTTCACGTAAGAAAGGTATAACTGGTGAAAACCTCCTTAAATTAATTGAAGCTCGTCTCGATAATACTGTTTACCGTTTAGGTATTGCTCCTACCAGATCTGGTGCACGCCAATTAGTATCACATCGTCACATTACTGTTAATGGTGTTGTACTTAACATTCCATCATACTCTGTTAAAGAAGGTGATGTTATTGGTGTGAGAGAAAAATCAAAAAGTATGATCGCAATTACTGATTCACTTGAGCAACCGCACAAAAGCTTTTCATGGTTAGAGTGGGATTCAGTAAAACTACAAGGAAAATTCCTAAACTATCCTCCACGCGAGGAGATTCCTGAAAATATTAAGGAACAACTTATTGTTGAGTTATACTCAAAATAATAATTAATTAACTAGTTGATCATTTTAAAGTTAGATAAATTATGGCAATTTTAGCATTTCAAAAGCCTGATAAGGTTGTAATGAATGAAGCCGACGAGTTCCATGGAATTTTCGAATTCCGCCCTTTGGAACCTGGTTTTGGTATAACTATTGGCAATGCCCTCAGACGTATTTTATTATCATCACTTGAAGGATTTGCCATTACATCAGTAAAAATTGATGGCGTTGTACATGAGTTTTCAACTGTAAAAGGTGTAGTTGAGGATATTACTGAAATAGTACTGAATCTTAAAAAAATACGTTTTAAGCAACAGATTCAAAGTGAATTTAGTGAGAAAGTAAATATTATAATTGGTGATCAAGAAGTATTTAATGCTGGTGATATCAATAAGTTTTTATCGGTTTTTCAAGTACTGAACCCCGAAGAGGTTGTTTGTCATCTTGATCCATCTGTTAAATTAAGCATGGAACTTACCATAAGTAAAGGTAGGGGATATGTGCCCGCAGAAGAAAATGTAAATGAAGACGCATTATTAGGTACAGTGGCAATCGATTCTATCCATACACCTATTAAGAATGTTAAATATCATGTTGAGGATTTTAGAGTTGAACAAAAAACCGACTACGAAAAACTTGTATTTGATATTCAAACAGACGGATCGATTCATCCAAAAGAGGCATTGAAAGAGGCTGCAAAAATATTAATTCAACATTTCATGCTCTTCTCCGATGAGAGAATTACTCTTGAAACTGAGGAGAAATCAGTAAATGAAGAATTTGATGAAAACACATTACATATACGTCAATTGCTTAAATCAAAACTTGTTGATTTGGATTTATCAGTAAGAGCACTTAACTGTTTGAAAGCAGCAGATGTTGAAACTCTTGGCGAACTTGTAGCATATAATAGAAACGATTTATTGAAGTTTAGAAACTTTGGTAAGAAATCGCTGACCGAACTTGATCAGTTAGTAGAACAAAAAGGTTTAGAGTTTGGTATGAATACAGCAAAATATAAATTAGATAAGGATTAAGCGAGATGAGACACAGAAAGAGTTTTAATCATTTAGGAAGAACATCTTCACATAGGAAAGCGATGCTTTCAAATATGGCAGCTTCACTAATATTACATAAAAGAATAACCACAACAGTTGCAAAAGCAAAAGCCCTGAGAGGTTATGTGGAACCTTTGATTACAAAATCAAAAGAAGACACTACTCATTCACGCAGGGTTGTATTTAGTTATCTTAACGATAAATATGCTGTAACTGAATTGTTCAGGAATATTTCAGGCAAAATCGCTGACAGACCAGGTGGTTATACCCGGATAATTAAACTAAGTAAACGTCTTGGTGATAATGCGGAAATGGCAATGATGGAATTAGTTGATTATAATGAATTGTTGTTAACTGATACTTCGAAGAAAGCTAAATCAACACGTCGTCGTAGAGGTACATCAAAAAATAAAGAAGTTGAAGCTACAGCACCTGTAACTAAAACTCCGGTTGAAGATGTAATTGAAGATGCAGTTGTTGAGGAAGTTAAAGAAGAAGAAACTGAGGCTGCTACTAAACCTGAAAAGGAAGAGGATAAAAAAGAAGAAAAATAGGAATTAGAAATAGTTTCTACTGGTACTTTTAAAGGATAGGAGATTTTCTCTTATCCTTTTTTTATGCTTTTGTTTTTATTATAGATTGACGATAAATACCAGCCAGCAATATTGCAAGGAAATATTTCCTTGTTTGCTTTTCAATTATAGCTATGCAAACGATTCCGATTATTGATTTTCTCAACCCAGGTCACTTTCGTGGCAATTATCTAGAAATATGTGATATAAACGAATCGTCAACTAAGAGTTTCAATAAATCAAATCAAAAAAATTGGTAATTTCGCATTTCAATTTTTAAAATAGAAGATATGAGTCAAATAACTAGTATTCACGGAAGGCAGATATTAGATTCTCGTGGAAACCCAACCGTTGAGGTAGATGTTTACACATCAACTGGAGTAGTAGGTAGAGCAGCTGTTCCATCTGGAGCATCCACTGGAGTTCATGAAGCAGTTGAGCTTAGAGATGGAGACGCCGATATTTATTTAGGTAAAGGCGTACTAAAAGCTGTGCAAAACGTAAATAATATACTTTCCGAGGAATTGAACGGATATTACGTAATGGATCAAGTAGAGATTGATCACAGAATGATTGAAATTGATGGCACACCCAATAAGGCAAATTTAGGGGCAAATGCAATCCTTGGTGTTTCAATGGCTGTTGCACATGCTGCAGCACAGGAAACAAATCAGCATTTGTATAGATATTTAGGAGGTGTTAATGCCACTATGCTACCTATCCCTATGATGAATATTTTAAATGGTGGATCTCATGCTGATAACAGTATAGATTTTCAGGAGTTCATGATTATGCCTGTTGGTGCTCGCAACTTTGCTGAAGCATTAAGAATGGGGGCTGAGGTTTTCCATAATCTAAAGTCAGTATTAAAAAAAGCTGGTTATTCAACAAATGTTGGTGACGAAGGTGGGTTTGCTCCTAACTTAAAATCCAACGAAGAAGCAGTTAAAGTTGTTATTGAAGCTATAGAAAAAGCAGGTTACAAGCCAGGCGAAGAAATTTTTATTGCCCTCGACCCAGCTTCATCAGAGTATTATTTACCAAAAGAAAATGTTTATCACCTAAAATGGTCAACAGGTGATAAATTAACTCCTGCCGAAATGGTTGATTATTGGGATAACTGGACAAAGAAATATCCTATTATTTCCATTGAAGATGGTATGGCCGAAGACGATTGGGATGGATGGAAACTTATGACAGATAAGATGGGTGATAGAGTTCAGATAGTAGGTGATGACTTATTTGTTACTAACACAAAGCGATTAGCTGATGGTATTAAAAAGGGTGTAGCCAACTCCATTTTAATAAAAGTAAACCAAATAGGTACTTTAACCGAAACAATTGATGCAGTATCGATGGCAACCAGAAATAGTTATACATCTATTATAAGTCATCGTTCAGGAGAAACCGAGGATGTAACAATTGCTGATTTAGCTGTTGCTTTAAATACAGGTCTCATTAAAACTGGATCGGCCAGTAGAACCGATAGAATTGCCAAATACAATCAATTATTACGAATTGAAGAAATTTTAGGTGATTCAGCTACTTACTTAGGTAAAAACTTTAGGTTTTTATAGAAGTCAATACATAAATGTGCATAAAACCGGCCCTAAAAGCCGGTTTTATGCATTATAAATACCAGTAAAACAGAGTATTAAAAATTAATTGAAAAAAGATTGAATTATTTACATAAAATGTGTTGTAAGTCTGTAAAACTATTCTACTTTTGCCGCTCGCAAAAAGCGGGGAGTTCATTGAATCGAGATTGAGGTGGTAGAAGGATGATAGTCCTAGTAAAATAGGATTAATTACGAGAATGGAGACCCACTACAATGGAGGAAGAAAAAAAGTTAAATATATTTTGATAATTGTTTTGTCAGTTAAAAAAAGAGTATTACTTTTGCATCCCGTTTAAAACGGAAAAAGATTTCGAGAGAAACAGAGTCGGTTTTAAAGCCGAATAGTTCATAGACATAATGAAGCCAAGCCAAGTAAAAGGAAACACAACACCCCTGTTCCTTCGGGAATGGGAAACACAAAATTTGAGTTAATTTTTTTGCCAGGATCTTGAAAGTATAAAATTTTCTTTTGAAAAAAAGGACAAACAAATATACAATGAAGAGTTTGATCCTGGCTCAGGATGAACGCTAGCGGCAGGCCTAATACATGCAAGTCGAGGGGTAAGGCTCTTTCGAGAGTACACGACCGGCGCACGGGTGCGTAACGCGTATGCAACCTACCTTTAACAGAGAGATAGCCCCGAGAAATCGGGATTAATATCACATAACACCATAGTATTGCATAATACCATGGTTAAAGCTCCGGCGGTTAAAGATGGGCATGCGTGACATTAGTTTGTTGGTGAGGTAACGGCTCACCAAGACTACGATGTCTAGGGGTTCTGAGAGGATGATCCCCCACACTGGTACTGAGACACGGACCAGACTCCTACGGGAGGCAGCAGTAAGGAATATTGCGCAATGGAGGCAACTCTGACGCAGCCATGCC
>FLOH01001070.1_pt1 | contig 45652 bp, 37 predicted proteins | sample 756751 | NCBI WGS metagenome assembly FLOH01 (sample SAMEA4026879, study PRJEB14308) | marine metagenome | biome: coastal water; material: water | depth 74 m | reverse complement strand
GTATAAGAGACAGTACGCTTGCGTCTATTTAATTATACTCTCGCAGAAGCCAGTATCAAAAAAGCGACTGGGGAGCCCCTAAATGATTAAGGAAATGTTCCACATGAAAAAATCTTTAATAATTACCTTTGCTATACTCACGCTCTTTTTATTTAGTAGTTGTAGTCAGGATCAGGCAAAAACTAAAAATGAAACCTATGTCCGGCGTGCCGTCCCGGTAAAAGTTAAGGTGGCAAAGCCTCAAACTTTTCTCAGCACTCTGGCCTATAATGGATCCCTTACCGCCATTCAAACCGCCCGTATTATTCCTGAAATTCCCGGTAAAATCGAAGCATTGAAAGTCCAGATTGGTGATTTTGTCAGCCCCGGACAAACGCTTGTTCAGATGGATGTCAGTACGCTCCAACTGCAAAAAAAGCAGGCGGAGGCAGGAGTTGCTGTTTCTGAAGCTAATCTGATTGATGCGCAAAAGAACTGGGAACGACTTCAAACCCTTCGCTCAGAAAATGCCGTTTCTCAACAACAGGCTGAAAAGATGAAATTGGGGCTGGATGCAGCCCAGGCTCAGATGAGTCAAGCTCGCGCCGCTTACGACCTGCTTAAAATGCAAGTAGATAAAGCCACCCTCAAAGCTCCCTTTACAGGTGTTATCACCCAGAAAGGCTTTCAGCCAGGGGATCTCTATAGTCCGGCGACCATGATGCCCGTTTATACCCTCCAAAATGTGTCTCGGATCAAAGTGGAGCTCCAGATCACTTCAAACGAAATCGCCAAGATCAATAAAGGGCAGCGGGCCAGCCTGAAGGTGGACTATCTCAGCGAGCCTGTCGAGGGGGAGGTCATCCTTGTGGGGGTGGCAGCTGATCCCATGTCAAAAACCTTTTTTGTCGAATGTCAATTTGACAATAGCCAGGGTCAGCTTAGAGCCGGGACTTTTGGAACCGTAGCCATTGCCATTGAAGAAATTCACGATGTCATTGTTATACCGAGGAAATCATTAATTGATAAATCACATATTTTCATTGTGAAGGATGATCACGCCTATCAGCGAAGTATTGACTTTACCCAGGAAAGTCTTGACCACCTTGTCGTCAAGAGTGGCCTGGTTGAAAATGAAGCCTATGTCATCAGTGGTGCTTATGTCTTAACAGACAGCAGCCTGGTCGAAATTTCCGAATAAGGGTAGACCATGAAACTTGTAGACCTTTCTGTAGATCGTAAGATCACCGTCACCATGATCACCCTCATCCTGCTCCTGGGTGGGTTGATCTCCTATACCCATTTAGGTCTGGATATGCTTCCCGATGTGGAGTTTCCCATGGTGTCCGTGGTAACCGTTTATAGCGGTGCCAGCCCTGATGACATTGAAGCAATTGTTACCAAACCTCTTGAGCAAGCCATTGCATCAGTTACCGGTGTAAAGAATGTCGTGTCGTCCACAGTGGAGGGCATGTCGCTGATAACCGTGGAGTTTGCCACGGGTTCAAATCTTGATTTTGCAGCCCAGGATCTTCGAGATCAATTGGCCATGTTCGCTGACTTTCTCCCCGATGGCATCCAGACACCTCTGGTCATGAAATTTGATATGTCCGCTCTACCGCTCCTTTTTTATGGTGTCACCAGTGAAACCCGGAAGTTGAACGAACTGGCAGAATATATGGATGAAACCGTGGGCTACCGGCTGGAACGAATTGAGGGAGTCGCCTCCGTTATTGTCCAATCTCCAGAAGTACGCGAAATCCAAGTAGAAATTGATAAAAATGCCCTGGAAACTTCAGGTATCACCCTGGATCAGGTGGTCATGATGATCGGAGCTGAGAACCTAAACATGCCGGCTGGACGCATCGTTGAAGATCATAAAGATTATCTCATCCGTAGCCGTGCTGAATTTGCCTCGTTATCTGAGCTTGAAGAACTGGTAATTGGCATCTCACCGACAGGAAATCCAATCAAACTCAGACAGATCGGGCGGGTAATTGACACCATCTCAGAATTAAGAACGGAGATGCGTGTCCAAAACAAGCCCGGTGTCATGATGATTGTTACGAAACAGTCTGGAGCCAACACCGTCCAGGTAGCAGATGCAGTAAAAAAGGAGCTGGCATCAATCAATGAAATCCTACCAAAGGACATTGGAATGCATATCGGAATGGATATGTCCGCCAGTGTTAAGCTTACCGTGAACAGTACAGGACAAACCGCACTGATTGGTGGTATTCTGGCCATGCTCATGATCTATTTCTTCTTGCGGAATATTCGCCCTACCCTGGCTGTTGGCATCGCAATTCCCGTTTCCATTGTGGTAACCTTTATCCCACTCTACGCTGTTGGATACACGTTAAACTTGCTCACTCTCGGAGGACTCGCTCTGGGAGTTGGAATGCTGGTAGATAACGCCATTGTAGTGATTGAAAATGTCTTCCGACATCTCGAAGAGGGCAAAAGCCGCAAGGATGCAGCTCGATTGGGTGCCTCTGAAGTGGGAATGGCCATCACCGCATCTACCTTCACCACTCTGGCTGTTTTCCTGCCCATGGCCATGGGTTCTGGTACTGCCGGACAATTGGTCAGGGGTTTAGCCCTATCTATTTCCTTCTCGCTTCTGGCATCCTTATTTGTTTCACTGACTATGGTCCCGTTGCTGGCTTCAGTCTTTTTCAAACCACGGAGCAAAGTCAATTACAGTTTGCGAGCCGATACATCTTGGATTGTCCAATTAAGAAGCGCTTATGTAAAATATCTTAGCATCGTCATGGAGCATCGCTGGAAAACTTTAATCATCACCATGGGACTCTTTTTCACCTCCATTGGTCTCATTGTTTCGCCTCTGGTCGGTACCGAATACATGCCAGAGATGGATCAGGCTATGCTCATGATGAAAATAAAATTACCCGTGGGTTCAGCCCTGGAGGAGACGGATAAAGCTGTCAGACAGGTTGAGAAAATCTTTTTGAATGAACCTGCCGCCAGAACCGTCATTGTCTCTAACGGAGTCAATGAAGAAGATCGCGGACAGAGTGGTGATATGGCAAACTCAGGCTCCCATGAGGGGATGCTCATGGTTTCCATGAAACCGAAATCAGAGCGGTCCATGACTACGACTCAGATCGGGGAAAAAGTCAGGGGTGAAATTCCTGCCATGCGAGATGTAACCATCGAAAATGTCGATTTTGGAGCTGCCATGGGTGGTGGCGGCGCCGATGTAGAGATCAAAATTTTCGGCAAGGATTTTAAGATCCTGGACGATATCAGCCGGGAAGTTGCCAGAGCCATCTCTGTGGTGGATGGTGTAAAGGATATCAAAACCTCAACGGATGAGGCCAAACCCGAATACCACATCGCCTTGAATCGTGAAGAAATCAATCGCATGGGACTCATCTCAGGACAGATTGCCAACACCATTAAAACTTCAACACTGGGGCAGGTGGCTACCCGCTTTCGATTTGCCGGCGAAGAAACCAATGTGAGGGTCAAACTTCGCCCGGACCAGCGTAATTCCATTCGCGATATTGAAATGATCAAGCTGACCACTCCCATGAAGACCCAGGTGCCTCTCGCCCAGATTGCATCCATTACCCAAGAGGAAGGTCCCGTAAAAATTATGCGGGAAAACCAGAGTCGCGTTGTCAAAGTGACAGCCAGTATCCTGGATCGCGACCTGGGATCGGTCATGAAAGAAGTGATTACCGTTTTAAACCCTATCCAGGCGACGGTCCCCGATGGCTACTTTGTCGAATATGGTGGGCAATATGAACAGATGATTGATACTTTCATCACACTGGGGCAAGCGCTTGCACTAGCCATTTTGCTGGTCTTCATGGTCATGGCCTCCCAGTTTGAATCGCTGATCCATCCGTTTGTGATTATGGTGACAATACCCCTCGCTTTGATCGGTGTTGTCTTCGCTTTCCTGATCTCTGGTGTGACCATCAGTTTGACCAGTTTTATCGGATTTATCCTGCTGAGCGGAATCGTGGTGAACAACGGGATTGTCATGGTGGATTATATTAATCAACTCCGAAAAAAAGGCATGGAGGCAACTCCTGCTATTCTTGAAGCTGGTGCTACCCGCTTGCGTCCCGTCCTGATTACTGCCCTCACCACCATCTTTGGGATGTTACCCATGGCTCTTTCCACCTCGGAAGGTGCAGAGATGAGAGCCCCAATGGCCATCACCGTTATTGGTGGATTAACAGCAGCTACCTTTTTAACCCTGTTTGTGGTACCTGCGCTCTATAGTCTGGTGGCAGATGTGGGCGTTAAACGTGCCCTGCGAAGACGAGCTGCTGAAACCGAATAAGTCCGAACTCAATCCATTACCGCACAAAAAAGATGCTGTCCCAAAAGGGTGGCCTCTTTTTTTTTGTAATAGGGGGTGTATTCATTACAATAATACTTTCATATATAGTTGTTAATATTACAGATATGAATGAATAAGCTAACCCTGTCCAAAGTTAAGTTCAAGAGTTGCGAACAACACCAGTCCCAACTATTTCCCTCAAGTCTGGATGAATGGATACCTGAGAACCACTTGGTTCGACTGATCAGCTCAGTTCTCGATAAGATGGAGCTGGATTCTGTGCTACAGGAATATCCTGGAGGTGGTGCTCCCAGCTATCACCCCAAGATGACACTGAAGGTGTTGATCTCTGCCTACACCCAGAAGTTGTACTCCTCCCGTCAGATAGCTAAAGCCCTGATAGAGCAGATTCCCTTTCGCTGGATATCAGGCGCTAATTGTCTGGACTTTCGAACCATCAATAGCTATCGATCCACGCGATTGAAGGGGACCCATTAAGGGTGTCTTTGCATCTGAAAGACTGCTTTGGGTCTCTCAAATCTGAAATTAACGCCCTATTCCTATCTTACGCTGTAATCTGTGTATATCCGTGCAAATCCGTGGCTACAAAAAAAAGAGCCCGCCTCATGTTCTGAGACAGCCCCTTTTTTTTGTTATGAAGAAGACATTGCATCCCAAATTAAGTTTCAAAGCCTACGAACAACATCTGTCCCAGCTATTCCCCTCCAGCCTGGACGAATGGATACCTGAGAACCATCTGGTCAGACGCTTCCTACTCAGAGATCTTGAGAAGGTAACGGTAGCGTTCGGTTTGGTTGCTATGGCTCATAATTTCATGCAACTTTGGCAAAGAATCATGCTGCTGTTGAAAAAAGCATACATTTTTGCATCTGAAAGACTGCTTTGGGTCTCTCAGATCTAGAATTAACGCCCTATTCCTATCGTACGCTGTAATCTGTGTATATCCGTGCAAATCCGTGGCTACAAACAAAAGAGGCCGCCTCATGTTCTGAGACAGCCTCTTTTTCTTTGCAATAAATGTCCTCATGAATACACTTTCTTGCTGTTAAGTTTGTATTTTTTGAGCAGGATGAATGAATAGAAAAAGCTGGAGAACCAATGCATAGATTAGCGCGATCCTATATACTATCAATACTGCTCACAACCTTTATGACCACCTGTGTCTGCGCTGAGGAATCAGTTGGTCTTGACTCAAAAGCGTCGCTTCCTGAAGTCGGCGATGCCCTGCCACACTTTCAGCTTACCTCGGTAGATCACCAACCCGTAGAATTGTACGATATCTTAAAAGAACAACCCCTTATTCTGATTTATTATCGTGGCGGTTGGTGACCCTACTGCAATTTACAGCTGGGTCAGCTGTTAGAAATCGAGAGTCAAATAATTGCCCTGGGGTATCGCATCGTTGCCGTTAGCCCAGATCGTCCTGCTGAACTAAGCAACACAATTGATACAAATAAATTAACCTATACACTGCTATCGGATTCAAGCATCGCCGGTGCCCAGGCATTGGGAATCGCCTCCCGGTTTAATGCGATTAAAGTCGCTGCCTATAAATTGAACAAGCAGGATATTGAAGCCGCTTCAGGCCTGGACCATCATTTGATCCCTGTCCCCAGCGTATTTATTATCGATACCAAGGGTATCATTCGTTTTGCCCACACCGACTCAAATCATAGAAAGCGCATCGAAACTGAAGAAATTCTTAGAATCGCCCAACACCTTGCAAAGGGCTAACTGCAAAAAATTATTTCAAATTTACCATTTTGATCGTCTGAGATATATCTCCAGCTTCTAATCGACATAGATACACACCAGCGCTTGCTGAAATACCATTCTCATCACGACCATCCCACCATACCTGGTGTATTCCAGCAGGTTGAAAGCCACTCACCAGGAATTTAACGCTCTCACCACGAAGGTTATAAATAGCTAATTGCAGTTCTGCCGGCTCCTGAAGCATATAGTTGATCAAGGTGGCAGGATTGAAGGGATTTGGATAATTTTGCAGCAGTGCATGCTCCATGGGCTGCTCCGGCCAAACACCTTTGATTCCAACAATGATATTAAGGTCATAGGTGAGTTGCATATTATGAAATCTTGATTGTTCAGGAGGTGTGATGGTTTCTGTTACACCCCTATAGGGAAAGGTAAAAGAATATACTGGCCCTTGCGCGTGTTGATCTGTCATCTCCAGGCGAAGGGTATACATACCTGCAAGGACAGTGTCTCCTGAAGTATTAGTAAAATCCCAACTGGCTGTCCGGGTGCCATGACTCGAATAAGTGGCACCAGTTATACCGTCAACTGTGTTTCCACCAGATCGACTATTCCAAGTGTATAAATATTGCTTCCGCCGATCCGCCCACAATTTGAGTGTTTTTACAAAAGACCCGCTGGCATCTTCCACCCAGATGGCACCAATATTCTTCGGGGAAAAGTTACCACCCGGTGACGTTGTGGTAACCTGGAAATCAATAGTCATGGTAGTGTCAATGCTCTGTGCCGCTACTGACGAAATCATGACCAGGAACAAAATTGTAATCATGGATAATTCGTTTTTCATAAGTGAGTATTTCCCCGTCTAATTATTTACCTGCATTCAGGGTCGCTGAACATTTTTACATAATATTTTCAGAACTCAGAAATGCCATCCTTTTTATTTCTGACCTTCAATTGTAAGAATCCTAATTTAATCGAGAGCACGGAAAGCAGGCGGGTCCTGCCCCTTTGTCCGTCTTAGCTATCACGCACTTGTGGAGGGAGAAGCATGCTCCAAATTGGTATGAAAAAAAGAGCGATCGCCTCGATCCCTACACGCACTCCGCCACCCCATGCAGGGTTCAGTGCAGACAAGAGCTCGCTCAAACCACAAACCCCTCCACCTCCCTCATGAAACCCGAGCAAGACGACCCCCTCAACCCCCTCAACCCCCTCAAACCCATTAAACCCATTAAACCCATTAAACCCATTAAACTCATTAACTCATTAACTCATTAACTCAAATTGCACATACACCTCTAGCCCTTATCGTATTTCTCACATTATTTCACAAGAACTGGCATCATCCATGCTTTCACAAAAGCGTACAGCACCTGACAAGAATGATGAATAGACTAATATTTGGTGATTATGAAGCAGCTTGAAGCATTCAATAATTATGAGGCTACCAGAGAAGCCATTGGCTACAAACCACGCCAAAAGGCGTATCTGAAGGATTATAAAAGAATCGGATTTAAATCTGGTCTTGAAGTTCACCAGCAGCTCAAAACCAGCAGCAAACTCTTTTGTCGCTGTCCAGCCGGAATCTACCATGCAGACATTGATTTTGATGCCGAAGTAATCCGGCATATGCGCCCAACCCTGAGTGAATTGGGTGAATACGATGGCACGGCCCTCATGGAATTCAAAACCAGAAAAAACATTACCTACCGTCTTAATAACCAATCCGCCTGTACCTATGAGGTCGATGACACGCCACCCTTTCTAATCGATAACGAAGCTCTTGCAATTGCTCTTGAAATCTCTTTACTCTCCAGATTCAACATTGTTGGCGAAGTCCACATCACTCGGAAACAATATCTGGATGGGAGTATTCCAACCGGTTTCCAGCGCACAGCCATCCTGGGCGTTGAGGGGGAAATCCAGCTTAAAAACAAAAAAGTGCGCCTGATCCAGCTCAGTATTGAAGAGGATTCCTGCCGGGAAATTTCCGATATTGGACACGAAAGGGTATTCAAAACAGATCGACTGGGAATGCCCTTGATTGAAACAGTTACCCATCCCGACATGACCAACCCTGACGAACTTGCAGAAGCAGCTGAGTATATTCGCTTTCTCAACCGCAGCACGGGGAAGGTACGTACAGGCATGGGGGCCGCCCGTGAGGATGTAAATGTAAGCTGTTCAGGTGGCAGCCGCGTCGAGATAAAGGGTGTGGCACACAACAAGTGGATCCCTGAGCTGTCACACAATGAAGCATTCAGACAATGGGCTCTGCTGAATATCAAAAGACTGATTCAGGCTAGGGGCTTACAAACCGACAAATGGAAGATCAGTCATAAAGAAATCGATTATTCCATGCCTGAATTACTGGCAACTGAATTACGTGAGAAGCTCAATCAGCACTTAAAGGTGGTGGCGATCAACATCCCAAAATTTCAAGGGATTCTCTCCCACTTTCTTCAACCAGGACACATTTTTGCCGACGAGATCAGCCATCGCCTAAAAGTGATCGCCTGTATTGAACGACCCAACATGACTCATTCTGAAGATCTGAAGCCCATCCTGACAGAAGCTGAGTTGGGTAAAATTGCCACATGGTTGGGTGCCGGTAAAAAGGATGCCCAGATAATTCTATGGGGACCCGTTGAAGATATCCCCACAGCTCTCGAGACCGTTGATGAGCGCTTGCGCATGGCTTTTGCAGGCGTGCCTGAGGAGACCCGGAAAGCACTTACAGATGGCACCACAATTTTCGAGCGCGTACTGCCTGGCAGCGATCGCATGTATCCCGATACCGATTCTGCCCCTATTCCTTTGACCGTAGAATTTATTGACAGCCTTGGCGTAAACCTGCCTCTTGATATTGCAGATCGCTATAAACAAATGAAAGCCTGGGGAATTCCCGAAGACACCTGGAAATATTTACTCAGCAAAAACATGATTCCGCTTATTGAGCAGATCTGTGAAAAATGCGGCTTTCCGCATAAGAGTATTGGTTCATTTCTCGGTCATACTTTCAAAAATATTGAAGGTAAAAAAGAGTGTCATAAAAACTTCTCGTACAAAAAGATATACCGACTCTTTCGTTATATCAAGGAACGTGAGCTCAGCCCAGGTATTGCAAAATTTATGATGCCAATTATCTACGAATTTCCTGATATGCAATTTAGTTCCGTACTTACGAGTATTCATTTTAGACCTCGATCCTTAGCTGAGGTGATTGCACCTGTAGAATTCCTTTATGTGAAGTACAGGGAAAACACAATAAATCCAGATACAGAATCTGCCATCAACTGGCTCATGGGACAGGTCCATGTGCAAGCGATGGGCAATGTTAAGCTTGCTGACCTCTGTCAAGAGATCAAATTAATAGTTAAACGAGAGAAAAAACCCCATGAGTGATGACATTTTTCAAGGTTATAAAGGCGATGCTCTGGAGACCCTCAAAAAATTTAACGTTCGTGTCTGGGGTCAGGCGCAGATAAATACGACGCGGGGTACATTCGAAGGAACAGTGCTTCCACGTTCTGAAAATGATGATGATCAGCATATCGTTTTAAAAATAAAAACCGGCTATAACATTGGTATTGATATTGTGACCATTGAGAAAATGGTCGAGACTGGCTACCAGAAAGCAAACTATAAAATCCCTGAAAAAGAGTTTCCTTATTCAGACGATAAGCCCAACGTAAAACTATTTGGTACCGGTGGAACGATTGCATCACGTCTGGATTATCGAACAGGGGCCGTTATACCTGCCTTCTCCCCTGGTGAATTGTATGGTGCAGTACCTGAATTGGCTGATATCTGCAATATTGATACTGAAAAATTATTCGCAGTATTCAGTGAAAATATGGGTCCAGATCAATACAAAATTCTGGCAAAGAGTATTGGAAAGGAAATTGCCAACGGAGCAGATGGGATTGTCATTGGCCATGGAACTGACACACTGCACCACACGGCGGCGGCCCTGTCTTACATGGTCCAGGACTCACCCATTCCCATTATTCTGGTAGGCTCTCAGCGTTCCTCTGATCGACCTTCCTCAGATGCAGCTCTTAATTTAATTCATGCTTCCTATGCAGCCGGTCATGGCGATATAGCCGAAACGCTGGTGTGCATGTTTGGACCCACATCAGATGAATATGGATTTCTACATCGAGGTACCCGGGTTCGGAAGATGCACAGCTCTTATCGTTCCACATTCCGAACCATCGGCGATACGCCTGTTGCAACGGTGACCAGAAAAGGTCTGAGAATCATCAAAAAAGAGTATCAGCATCGTCGTAAAGATAGGGACGTTAAAATAATTCCGACCTTTAATGAAAAGGTAACCATGCTCTACTATTATCCCCACATGCAGAGAGATATCGTTGATTCTCTGGTTGATGCCGGATACAAGGGGATAGTCATAGTTGGCACTGGTTTAGGTCATGTAAATCGGGAGTTGTATCCCTCATTGAAAAGGGCTCGTGAGAAAGGTGTTTCCGTTTTTATGACCCTGCAAACCATCTGGGGATATGCTCATATGTTTGTTTATGATACGGGTCGTGATTTGATGGCCCTGGGTGTTGTGCCGCTGGGAAATATGTTACCGGAAGTTGCCTGGGTCAAGCTGGGTTGGGTCATGGGGCAAACAGCAGATCCCGAGGAGATCAAGAAAATGATGCTCACACCAATCAATGATGACATTACGCAACGAGAGCCTTATAATGGATATCTTGTTTATCAGGGCGGCGTACCGGAGCTTGAAGCTTTTGTCAAAAATTTCAGGAAATAATCTTCCCCTTTTCGTCTTCGCGGAGGAGTCCTGACACGCTTGTCGGGACTCCTGTGGCGATCTCTGTATTCTTAATGGATTTAGGCGATTGCTTCGCCTGAGCCCCGCAAAGACTTGTCAATAGCATCGTCACGCGGAACATAGGTCATCCTGACCCTGAGTCCGTCGAAGGGGACAGATATTGACCAAAATGGTGATCTACAAACAATGAGGAATAATGGAAAAGGATCAAGATTCGTCGTTGCACTCAGAATGACGATGAGCTAAAGTACCAGAGAATTATGAATATCCCGAACAGAAAAGAATACCTCCAACATCAAGCTCAGAACGGCCAAAGAATCATGGGGGTTCTACCCGCCCTTTACCCAAAAGAGTTGCTCTGGGCTTTTGACATTCTAGCTGTAGAACTATGGGATCCTCCAGGAGAAATTTTACAGGCCAATGCCCATTTGCAGGCCAGCATTTGTCCGGTGGTAAAACGGAGTCTTGAGTTTATCCTTAAGGAACCGCAGATCATTAATGCTGGTTACCTGTTCCCCCATACTTGCGACTCACTTCAAAACCTTGCTACCCAGGTCAAGGATTTGATTGGCGTACCCGTTCCGGTCTATACATTCTACAATCCCAAAGGAACTTTTAACAAGACCACACAAAAATATTATGAGGATATCCTGGCTAATTTTAAAACCAGTCTCGAGATCCGCTATGGTGAACTTGATCCGCTCAGCTATTTGACAGCCTGTGAATTGGGGTTAAAAATTGATGCACGTAGACTTGAGCTGCATAACGCCCGTATGAAAGATCAATTAGCACTAAACAATCTGGAATATTTCCAAATTGTTCGTGCCGCTGAATTTCTGAAGCCTGCTGAATACCTCGAGCTGCTCAGGGCTGTTGACATCTCGGATCAACCAATGGGGAATCAACAGGTGCGCGTCCTGATTTCAGGAATACTGCCACCCAACAATGAAATGCTGGCCGCTCTGGATGAGCTCGGTGTCAGTATTGTGGCTGAAGATCTGTTGGCTGGAAGTCGCCGTATCCCTATTGTTCAGATGGATAAACCAGAATCGCCTGAATCCTATTTGACGGATCGATTCTTCCTGCTCCCTCCCTGCTCAACGCGAGGTGGGTCTCTTATCGAACGCCTGGAACATTTAAAAAAGCTAATAAGAGCCAGCAACTCTCAGGGAGTCATTTTTAATATTGTAAAATTTTGTGAGCCAGAATTGTTTGATCATCGCATGCTGGTAAAATCACTTAAAGCTCTAAATATTCCCATTCTCAGTCTGGAAACTGAATTGCAGCCGGGAGTTTCAGGTCAGGAAAAAACACGAGTGGAAGCCTTTGTTGAGCGTCTACTGGATGCGGTGAATGTATGAGTCTTGCAGCCCAAATCCGGTTTCATCTCATGAAGGAATATGGCGCGCCGGCACTGATGAAGTTCCAGGAGTTACAAAAGCGAAAACCGCACCCTGTTCCAGAGGTCTTCGGTCCGCCGCTTCAGGCCAATAAGCGCTTGAAAGAAATTCTTAGTCGCCATTATTTTCTATCCAGATATGTCCCTGGCGTCAAAAAAGTTGCGTGGGTCACCAGTGGCGCCCCGGTAGAATTGCTCCGAGCCTTTGATTTCTATACCATTTACCCAGAGAATCACTCCGCCCTGGTCGGCGCTAAAAAACAGGGTGCTGATTATTGTGGTATTGCTGAGTCTGATGGCTTCAGTCAGGATCTGTGTTCCTATGCCCGCATCGATCTGGGGCACATGCTCTCGGGGAAAAGCCCTGCTGGAAAACTCCCTAAACCGGATTTGCTGTTCTGCTCAAATAATATTTGTCAGACAGTGCTTTACTGGTATAAAGCTATTGCCTATGAACTGGATATTCCGCTGATTCATTTTGATGCTCCTTTTGTCACCCTTGAACAAACTGAGGCTGATGTGACTTATATGGCCCAACAGCTCCAGGATATGATCCCCATTCTTGAGCAGGTGTCCGGTCGCGTTTTCTATCTTAATGACTTTGAAGAAATCTTAAAGCGCTCACAGGAGACTTCGCAACTCTGGGGAGCCATCCTGGCAGCCATGCAGACCAAACCTGCCCCCATGACTATCTTTGATGCCTTTGGCCACCTGGCTCCAATAGTATCCCTGCGAGGACTACCTGTCGCGCTGGATTATTACAATATCCTGCTTGAGGAAGTCAATCAACGTGCGACTCAGGGGATTGGTGCCATAAGCGATGAACGCTATCGATTAATCTGGGACAATATCGCAGTGTGGTATAAAGTACGTTATTTGGCGACCTTTTTTGCCCAGCGAAAGATGAATTTTGTTGCTGCCACTTACACCAATGCCTGGGCTGAAACCACTGGTTATCTGGATGTCAAGGATCCCTGGTCATCCATGGCCAAAACCTATGGCCAAATCATTTTAAACAACAATCTAAAACATCGCTTAGAATTGATGAAAAAAATGATCAGAGAATATTCGGTGGTTGGAATGGTCATGCATTCAACGCGAAGCTGCAAACCCTATTCTGTAGGTCAGTTTGATCTACGTAAGGCTTTGAGTGCTGATCTAGAGCTCCCAGCAGTGATTATCGATGCCGATATTGCCGATGAGCGGGTCTGGTCAGAGCAGCAAATCCAGACTCGACTGGAAGCTTTTTGTGAAACCCTGGAGGATCAGACTAATGGTTGAGCACTATTTTGCGGGTGTTGATGTGGGCTCCCTGAGCACGGATGTAGTCATTCTGGATTCGACTGGTAAAATGGTGTCCGCAATCGTGTTGCCTACAGGAGTGAATGGTGGCGCCGCTGCTGAACAGGCATTCGACCAGGCACTGGAGCAATCGAAGCTAACTCGGGAAAATGTCGCAGCCGTTACCGCAACGGGCTATGGAAGAGCTTCGGTGACCTTTGCCACGGGTAAAACGACTGAGATTTCTTGTCATGGTGTGGGTGCTCACCACCTATTCCCAAAGACTGGGACAGTTATAGATATCGGTGGTCAAGATAGTAAGGTGATTCAGGTTGATGCCAGGGGACGGATGCTGGATTTCAGCATGAATGACAAATGTGCGGCGGGTACAGGTCGATTCCTCGAAGTCATGGCTGATCGACTTGAATACGATTTGGATGAATTAAGTAACCCCCGCTACATTTCAGGTCCGAGCGCTCCGATCAGCAGTACCTGTACCGTATTTGCTGAAAGTGAAGTCATCTCGCTACTGGCCAAAGACACCCCTCGGGAACAAATCGTCAACGGTTTGCAAAGATCCATAGCGAACCGTATCTGGAGCATGGTGAGTAATCTTGGCATCTTAGGCGAAGTCACATTGAGCGGTGGCGTTGCCAACAACAAAGGGTTGGTGTTAATTCTTGAAGAAAAGCTCGGCTGTCCTCTGAATGTGCCTGAAAACCCGCAAATAGTGGGTGCTTTGGGTGCCGCACATATCGCCATGGGGAAATTTTTGGGTTAGATTATTGGCGTAAACTCTTAACCCTTCGGGAACAATTGAAGTCAAAGGGGTTACATAAACGGAGGTGAATTATGAAACTTAGTCGAATTGTTACCCTGATACTTTTAATCGCCATCGCTGCCCACGCGAATCCCCGTCATCGAAACAGCCACCGTTCCCATTATCCCAATTATAGACATAGCTCTTATTATTATTCTGGTCATTACAACAATCATTTCTCAGCTTACGGATACTACCGTTATTACACACCCGTTGTTCTTACAACCCAGACCACTACAACTTATCCATCAAACCTCGTCCTGGTCACAGCGGACAGTGTTGCTGAAGATATTGTCTTATTGAATAGCATTATGATGCGTGGTCTGATTACAGAAAAGGATTACGATCGGGCAAAAACAACCCTTTTAAATCGCATCGGCATGGCTGTAAATCCCCAGGCCCAGGAACTTAGCCTGGCTTCAATTGTCGACCAGATCGAGACCCTCTATCAGATGCAAACCCGCCAGCTTTTAACCGAAAAAGAGTATCAGAAGCAAAAAAGTAAATTACTGGCGTTGATTTAACCTTCCGAAATTCCTATCGATTATTCATAGGCCACATCGGTTATTTCAAGATCTATGTAGCAATATTCTCCCTCAGGATGTGCCCAGATGGCTTTTCCTTTGGTAGCCAATTGAAGTCCCCCACGCTCCGCGTAGCCAGTTGCCAGTGTTCGCCAGGGCAAAAATAATTTCTCCTTGCCCTTGATATAGTATCGATTGCAGCTGAACTCTGTAAATCGGCCCGTTTCATCAAAAACGAAAATGCCTTCCACTGATTTGTCATTGATAGTGAGGATTCCCCGGGCTGAAAGTGAGTCAATCGCTTCCCAGCTGAAGTGAGAATCAAGAAAGGACTGCGGGAACCAGATGGCTTCTGAAAGGTAACGCGTCATCGCGCCTTGATCCATCTCAACCCCCTTTTCATTTACGATAGGTATAAATCCCAACAATCTGATGCGCATATTTCCCTTACCATTTTCCAGGCGATCACTCCCGGTGATGTGTACAAATGGAGCCATCTTCATATTCACTTTCCAGATGAAAGCAGCGGAGGGTATATCGTACTCCTGCTCAGCCGTAAACGGAGTCCAGGGTTTATCTGGATCCATTTTAAATTGACCGGTCTGTTTGATCCTGGCTTTTTTGATATAGGGAGTGCCCACTACCTGACTATTCTCTAAAAAGCGCTTCACTGGCCCAGGCAGACCCTCCAGATCAGCTGCTTGAATAATGCGTTGGCTGGTGTCCATTTGAGCCTGCTTCCCCCAGATCGCTAAACTTATTATCAGACCAAAAATGATGTACTTCAAGGTATTGGTTTTCACGGTCTGCCCCTCAATTTCTCGAAGCTGATCGCTAGCAGTCTCTCAAGAGTGCCTCTTGTGCTAAGAATGTCCTGAAGACTTGCATCTCCAAAAAGAGAGCTGATGTATTCCTGATCCCGTTGCGCTCTGGCTTCCCATATTTCAGCATTCTTTTGGGTCAACCGAAAGCGCAGAACTCGTTTATCTACAGCATCCTGGAAAATTTCAAGAAAGCCAGATCTTTGGAGATTGGATGCCAGCTGCTTCACGTTCTGTCGTGAAGACCCCATAGCCTCAGTCAATTGATTCAAGGTTGGCGGATCTTTAAAAAATACATGCAGGGTGATCAACAACAGCCATTGCTTGGTCGTCACCCCAATACTGGCCAATTCCAGATCCCCCAGTGTTTGCCAGCGTTGGCCCAGCAAAAATATCATTCCAAAAATTTCTTTTTTGGACTCTGTACTTTGATTTGCTATCATCTATATCTCCATTTTATGCAATATATTACATTTACATGTAATATGTTACCTATTTTATAGTTTGAAATACATCTTGAGTTAGGATTCCAAGATGTTAGCATGTCGGAGTATTCAACTCTTCAAGGAAACCACTATGTACCCATATCTCCTCACACTGCGCACCATATTTCAAGCACGGCGCAGATCACCTTTAAAATTTGACGAAACAGGCATTATTCAATTGCGTGCCGGAATTTTTGATATTGATCATTATGGTGAAGTAAACAATGGTCGCCAACTCACATTGATGGATCTGGGGCGCTACGATCTTGGGGTTCGTGGTGGATTAATGACGCTCATTTCAAACAATAAGTGGGGGTTGGCTGTGGGAGGATCTAGTATTCGCTATAGGCGACGAATACCTTTTGGCAAGAAATACGAACTTCGTAGTCGTCTAGCCGGTCATGATGGCCGCTGGTTTTACTTCCAACAGGAGATGTGGTGTGGAGATAAAATTTGCTCATCAGCTCTGGTTAAGGCTGGTGTCATTTCAAAACAGGGATTGGTTCCTGCAACTGATGTCATCAAAAAACTGCCTGTAAGTGATTGGGTTGGGGACTTGCCAGACTGGATACAAGCCTGGATAGATGCAGAGAGTCAAAGACCCTGGCCAGCGGGGAACAAAGACGCCACTTAAGCTGACCCAGAAATTACAGCGGGTAAAAAACTGGGTTTCTCGGGGTTATGAAAGCCGAAGTGTTTCATGAATTTTTGATTCGTTTAAAATAAACGTTTTAAAATTTTCAAACATACCCTATATTCAATTATATGAAAAATATTCCTGCCGTTGAAGGTCGAACTTCAACTCAGCTGTTTTTGCAGGCTGCTGAACAGTGGTCAGACAATATCAGATGGCAAAACCCCTCCGATCATGGCTGGGAAGCCATTACCTGGGGGACCTATAAACTCAAGGTGTCCCAGGTTGCTGCCTATTTACAGGGCCAGGGATACAGCTATCCAGATAAAATAGGCATTCTTGCCACCAACTCCCTCGAATGGATATATTCAGCACTGGGAGTAATGTCTTCAACTGCAATTCTCGTCCCCATTTATGCCGGAAACACAATTGAGCAGTCCCTGTTTATGATCAAGCATTCAGATATGCAGGTTCTGATACTCGATTCAGCGGATATGGCCAATCGATTGATAGCCGGCGGACTGGAATCCACAAGTTTACGCCTGCTGGTCCTTCTTCAAGGCGATCCTAAAGATTGCGAAACAGCATTGATGGTCCATGGATATGAAGAGCTCTCCATAGAGGGAGCAGCCCTGCTTGCCAGAACTCCCGGATTGATTGAGGACCTGGCAAAAATCCCGCGACTTAATGATATTGCTTATATGATTTATACCTCGGGGACGACAGGTGATCCAAAGGGTGTCCCTCTATCACATCAGAACCTGGCAGCATCAACCAAAGACTGGCTGACGGTCAATGGCTCACTCATACCAGAAAACGTTGTTGATATTCACTGGTTGCCAAATTCTCATATCTACGGCTGGGGGGCCATCGGTCTTGGTAATCTTTTTGGTTTTGAAAGCTATCTGGCGAATCCTTTCAATATTCTAGATCAGTTACCTATTCTTAAACCTGACATCTTTATGAGCGTACCAGCATATTATGAAAAACTTTTTCTTAATGCCATCAGCAGCAGCACTGAAAAGAGGGGCCAAATTGAGCAACTGAGAGAATTGACAGGTGGAAATTTACACTTTCTACTTTCAGGGGGTGCCGGGTTAAAACTTGAGATCAAAGAATTTTTTCTGGATGCCGGTATGTGGATCACCGAAGGCTACGGTCTCAGTGAATGCTCTCCAACATTAACGATGAACCACAAGGATGACTATCGTTTCGAATCGGTGGGCAAACCATTCCCCTCCGTCCAATTGAAACTTGCTCCGGATGGCGAAATTCTCGCTAAAGGTGAGAATGTTTTCGGTGGATACTATAAGGATACTGAGGCAACCAAAGACAGCTTCACATCAGATGGCTGGTTTCGGACCGGTGATCTTGGCTCCTGGATTGATGGTCGATTCCTTAAGCTAATTGACCGCAAAAAAGATATCATTGTCACGGCTGGTGGGAAAAATATTGCCCCCCAGAATATCGAAAGAAGGTTCACTGATCACCCTGATATAGAGCAGGTAGTCATTTATGGCGATGCTAAGAAATACCTGGTTGCCTTGATTACGTTAAACGAAAATTGTATCCGTCAAAAGTTCCATGCCGTTGACCCTAGCCAGGCAAAGTGGATAGACCTGATCAATCAAACTGAAGTGGTTGATTTGGTCCAACAAGCTGTTAATAATGTGAATAAATCACTGGCCTCCTTTGAGACGATCAAGTATTTCCACATAAGCGATGCGCATTTTTCAGCGACAAACGGATTATTGACCGCGGCACTAAAACTTCGTCGCAAAGCGGCAATCGAAAGATTTCGTACCCAATTAGACGAATTATATATGGTCAAGTCAAATACAACTTCCGAAACAGTAGGACAACAACATGAATAGCATATTATCTGAATCACGAGATCAGCTTCTGGATTCATTTGGCGATGCCTATGCTGCCTTTGGCCAACCTCGGATCAGAGGTCGAATCGTAGGACTGCTACTGTCAAGTCCTGAGCCACTCTCCCTGGATGCCATTGTTGAATCGTTACAGGCCAGCAAGGGCCCCGTGAGTGTGGAAACAAGGCAATTAAAAGAATTCGGGCTCGTGCGGAGTATTCAAAAGCCCCGGGATCGAAAGGTCTATTATGAGATTACGGATCACCCAATATCCATGACAGCCCGCCGGAATCTTACGCTGATAGGGCAGAACCAGAACATCTCAAAATCTTATCTAGCCACTGTAGCTCTGGATCCCATTGTTAAAAGGCGCTTTCAGCGAATGCTGGAATTCCATTCGCGCCTGCATAATCTGTTTAAAGAATTCATCGATGAGTGGGATGCTCAAAAATGAGTTCCAAAACCATCCCCTTAATCCTCTTGGTCTTTTTCTTATGTCAGTGTCACACAGACACAGATACAACCATAGATTCTAATTTGGAAGGATTGGCATTCGATCAAATGAAATATCCCTATCAAGAAAAGTCGTTTACTTTCCAGGGTCATAACATCGTTTATATCGACTCCGGGAGTGGCCCCCCACTGGTCTTTTTGCATGGACAAGCCTCCGATCTACTAAATTTTGATCCTGTCTTTCCCCTGTTTGTATCCTCGTACCGGATTATCGCTCTGGATTATCCTGGATTTGGTAAATCCGATAAACCGGAGATCACGTTTAGTGAAAAATTTTTGGTGGAATTGCTGGATGGGCTCTTTGAGACGACAAACATCAAGTCAGCGACATTGGTTGGACACAGCTACGGCGGATATGTTGCCATGGTTTATGGCTCTGCCCGTCCGGAACGGGTCAGTTCCATGGTTCTCATTAGCCCGGCTGGCATTCAGGAATTCAATACTTTTATGGGTGCTGCCATGAGAAGTGCCTTCACGGTTGAAGCGATTATGAAAACCAGTCTTGACAAAGCTATGCAAAACTATCATAACACCAGTGTAAACTGGAGTCCGGAAATGGAGACTTATGCCCTGCGAAGGGTCGCTCTTTTAAAAGGAAATTCTGAAGAATATCGACTTTATGCCCATGCCATGGTACAGGCCATGGAATTGATGCTCGAGACAACAGTACGTGATCAAATCGGGAAATTGAACAAACCCACGCTCCTGCTCTGGGGTCAGGATGATCCGCTCATCTCTGTGAAGTTTGCAGACGATGCCCTTAAACTCATCCCAGGTTCCAAACTTGAGACGATTGCTAACTGTGGACACTTCCCCATGCTGGAATACCCACAGGAATTTCAGCGTATTGTGGTCACATTTCTCGAAGGTGTTTCATGAAGCGGTTTGCACGGATTATCGGCACCGGTCATTATGCCCCTGAACGGATCATGCGGAATGCTGAGTTTTCTGTTCTGCTGGGTGAAGATATCGAGGAATTTGTTGGTGGAAAGCTCAACATTTTCGAACGCCGGATCATGGCCGAAGATGAAAGCCCGGCCACCATGGCTGTTCAGGCAGCTCATTCAGCCCTGGAACGTGCTGGCCTGAAGGCAGAAGCGTTGGATCTGATCATTGTGGCTACGGATACCCCGGAAACCATCTCACCGGCGACATCCTCCAAAGTGCAACATCTCCTCGGTGCAAAAAACGCAGGGACTTTTGATGTGAATTGTGCCTGTGCTGCCTTTGTCACTGGCCTGGATATCGCCGCAAAATATATCAATTCTGATGACCAATATAATCATATCCTGGTGGTGGCTACCTATGGCATGACCCGTTTCCTGGATTTTCACGATCGATACACCGCGACCATCTTTGCTGACGGAGCCGGTGCTGTGGTTATTCAGGCACAGGATGAGCCGGGATTTCTGGCATCCAAACTCATCGCCGATGGCAGTTATCATGATTTCATGGGTATTTATGCCGGAGGAGCATTGAACCCGATTACTCCCGAACGGATTAATAAGGGTGAACATCAGGTGCGTTTTGTGAAGAAATTTCCTGAAGACACCAACGCGACCCATTGGCCCATATTGATCAGGGATATCTTGAAGCGAATTGGAAAAACAGTAGTGGATATTGATTTTGTGCTTTTCACTCAGATCAATATCACCACGATTCGCCAGGTCATGGATGAGCTGGGACTCCCCTGGGAGAAAACGCATACCATCATGGATCATTACGGCTATACAGGTTCGGCATGTATCCCTATGGCACTCGACGAAGCAGTACGGCAAAATCGTATCCAGGAGGGGGACCTCGTCTTTCTCGTGGGATCCGGTGGTGGTTATGCCATGGCTGCAGTTGCCCTGAACTGGTAAAAAAAAGGAACCGTCAATGATCAAATGGATAGTCTTCCTGATCTATATTTTTGTCACTATTTATCTGGCTTACCTGGGCAATAAAAAAACGCAATCATTGAGTTCTTATGCCGTGGGTGACCGCAAGATGAATCCGTGGATCGTAGCCTTTGCCCTGGCAGCCAGCATGACCAGCACGGCAACATTTATAATCAATCCCGGTATTGTCTATGCTTTTGGATTATCAGCTATCATGGGGTACGGTGTCGCCGCTGGCCTGGGATTGTCTTTAGGTATCGTCATTCTATCAAAGGGATTTCGGAAAGTCGGCTGGGGCTCGCAAGCTTTGACAGTCCCCCAGTGGATTGGAGATAGATTCCAGGATCGGCGTTTTACTATTTTCTATGCCATTGTTAATCTCCTGCTCATAGCCATGGTTGTGCTGATTTCCTACGGCTCAGCCATGTTGATCGATTTCACGTTGGGAATTAGCAGTATTTTTCCTGTTTATCATTTTGAAATCACCCTGGTTTTTATCATCCTCTTTGTCTTTACCTACACCAGTTTCGGCGGAACCTTTGCCCATGCCTATACCAATACAATACAGGGCGGGATCATGCTGGTAGTTGCCCTTGTCCTGATTTCTTCCGGGCTACCCTATTTCAAAGCGGGGTTATTGGATGCACTGAATACGGAGAATCCAGTTTTAACCGGCATTGTCAACCCCCAGAGTCTCTTCTTCCGCAATATCTTCGAGACATTCATTGCTAATTTCATCGTCGGTTTCGCGTTGGCTGTCCAACCTCACTTTATCATCAAATCAGTCTACGTGAAAGATGATCGGGATGTAAACAAGTACCTTACCATAGCTGTCCTCATGGGCATTCTCTTCTCTATGGTTTTGCTTGTTGGTCTTTTCGCCCGAGTGAAATTCGGTCCACAATTCATGCTGAACGTGGACCAGGTGTCTTCGCTTTATATTGTGCAAACCTTTTCCCCTATTGTTGGTGTCTTCATCTCTATTGCCATCCTGGCGGCTGCCATGTCTACGCTGGATGGGATTCTGGTGGCGCTTTCCGCAATCATTGCCAATGATCTTTACCTGCCGCTTACTGAGAAACGACACCCCGGCGTCATGTCTGAAGGACGCCAAAATTTGGCCTTAAAAGCTGGACGGCTTAGCTTGATTGGGTTGGCCCTTCTGACATTAATACTGAGTCTCCTTCAGCATTACTACAAGGAGTTCTCGGTGGCAATCTTCGCACAAACCTGGCTCTATGCTCTTTTCAACGCCACCTTCATTCCGCTTCTATTTGGCATTTTCACCAAAGAGATGAATAAAAGGTGGATTCTGGCTGCTTCGCTCCTCTCTATCACGACTCACGTGGCTTTCCGATATGGCGAATTAAGTATACTGACATCGGCAGACTATATCAATCCGGGGCTCACTTCTGCCTATGGAATTATAGCCAGTCTGCTCCTCATGGGATTATACTATCTTATCGGTCTGTTTAGAACCAAGTCGGTTGTGGAGCCGGTATAAATGCCTTTTATGTTCTCACCCAAAACCACGAGATTCACACCATTGAGCAGTAGCACCAAGACCTGCCTTAGCCTCGCTTTGGTTCTATTTGCCCTAAGCAGTGTGTTTGCACAACAATCTGGTAAAGTTATCGGCCACATTATGACCGCTGAAACAAACGAAGCTCTGGTTGGTGCCAATGTTGTGCTTACGGGCACCCGTTATGGTGCAGCCGCTGATTTGAATGGCGATTTTATGATCCTCAATCTCCCGGCAGGCATTTACGAGTTGCAAGCCATGATGATCGGTTATACACCAGTCGTGATCTACAATATCGAAGTTGCTCATGGGCTAACCACCCGCCTGGATATCACATTGTCACTGGTGGCATTAGAAGGTAAAGAAGTAACTATCTATGCAACGAAACCTTTGATCCAGAAGGACATTACTTATTCTTCCCATTTTATAAACGCAGAGCAGATCGAATCACTGCCCGTTGATGATTACAAAGGGGTATTGGCGATGAATCCGGGATTCACACGGGACGCCAAAGGATTTCATCTTCGAGGAGGACGCGCCGGCGAAGTGAAATTCCAGGTCGATGGAGTAACCCTGCAGGAACCAAATTATGGAACAGCATACTCAGGGATCTCAGCGCTAGCCCTCAACAATAGATCCCTTTCTGAAGTTGCCATTCAAAGTGGAGGATTCAATGCGGAGTATGGGAATGCTTTGTCTGGGGTGGTGGAGATCCTTACCAAGGTGGGAAATCGGGATCGCTACGAATTATCTATGGATGTGGAATCAGAACTGAACATTGATGGGGGTCGACCCATACCCGCCCTGTTGTTGAAGCGTAAACGCTCCGATACCTATTTGCTTTATGGGGACGAATATTATGGGGATCAAACCCATTATGATTACTCAACGGGACACCAACGTTATCGGTTCAACTTGGGGGGGCCACTGCCATTCAGCAGTACAGGAACCTTTAATTCCAGTGCCCAGTACACCGGTGCTGAGAATGGTATCTTGAATCGAGAGAACACCCACGATAATTATAGTGAGCTGGTACTCTCAGGGAAGATGCGTTGGCAGCTGTTCGAAAATGCCAGCCTTACTATGAGTGTAGGTCATACTCGGCGAGAGTATGATCTCTTTGATGTCCGCCGCAAGTTCGTTCCCGAAACCTTTCAACACCGTATCAGTAGTATTGATCAATTTTCCGTGGTTCTCAACCAACCCCTGAGCAATAAATTATTCCATAATCTGACCCTTGGAATGGGTCGTACTTACTATCGCGCTGCTCAAGCAGACAAGTGGTGGGATATCACTAGAAATGAAGACTGGAACATAGATGATGGTGAACTTGACAACGCTAATCCCGAAGCGATCAGCATCGGTTTTAACTACAAGGACTCCACCCTGTTTATCGTCGAAGGAGATAATAATCTTTTCCGGGAAGAGGATCTCAAAAACTTGCTGCTAAAATGGAATATGACCTACCAGGTTAATAAATTTCATGAATTCAAATGGGGTACTGAATTGAATATCTGGGATTTATACTATCAGGCCGTATTGGCTTACAGTGGCTTTCCCTTCACCTTCGCATATGGAATTGATCGGCCCGATCTGCGTTTACCAGCCATTCAACCCAAACTGGGCGCTTTTTTCTTCCAGGATAAGGTTGAATATGAAGGTTTCATCATGAATGCCGGGCTGCGTTATGAGATCTTTGATCCAGATGCATCATTGCCCTCTGATCCGTACCGGCCCTATCTGGATCCCGGAAATATTGGCCCAGATCTTACTGACGGTGATTATTGGCTAGGTCCCGATGGTGATATCCCCAAACCCAACCCGGATGCCCCCTGGAAAAAGGCGCAAGTAAAACATTTTTTTAGTCCCAGGGTAGGCGTTTCCCATCCTATTACTGACCTGAGTTTGTTCCATTTTACTTACGGATATTTTTATCAGATCCCAGATTGGTATCTGCTGTATCGTAATTATAACTACTCCTACGATATCCTGGCTTTGTACGGTAATCCTGATCTAGAGCCTGAAAAGACCATCTCCTACGAGATCGGAATCAAGCAGGTTCTACCTCGAGATTTCCTGTTCGACATGACTGCCTTTTACAAAGATATTTCCAATCTTGTTGAGACTACTGTCGTGAACAGTTTAAGTGATCCTGACTTTCTGGAAATTGCAGAGGGCGATGCCTCGATCATACGCTTGCCCACCTGGTACATGAACAACAGTGTTGCCTGGGGCACAGTGAAAGGTTTGGAATTCTCGCTTGTGAAAAGACCGGCTCCAACGGGTGGATTCAGTATGATTTTATCTTATGCTTTTATGATCGCCCGTGGAAAGACCTCTGATTATCATGACGGATTCCTGCGACAATTCAGCCGCGGTCAGCTCGAGCCTGTTCAGCAATTCGCTTTGAACTGGGATCAGCGACATACTTTCGCAGCCAATGTTGATTTTCGCTTAAAGGACCGTTCAGGGATTACTGTAACTTATAATTATGGATCCGGATACCCCTATACCGGTTATCAGGAATCCCTGCTACCGGTGGAAAACAATCGCCGTCTGCCTGCAACCATGTCAACTGATTTGAAAATCAACAAAGTTTTTAATGTCGGGTCAGTAAAAATGAATGTTTATCTCTTCGTCATGAACCTTTTCGACGATGTTAACATTGCCAATTTTGACAACGGCGAGAATCGCAGGATTCCGGTTGTTAACCACCTCTTGAACTACCCGGAAGAATTCCAGGGGCCGCTGGATGATCCATTCGTTTATGGTCCTCATCGGGAGATTAGAATGGGGTTGAATCTTGATTTCTAAGTTAAAGCAACCCGTCGCGATCCTCTGTCAAAGATGGATATCATCAACCCAGGTGATCTTGTTAATTTTGGCTGTGACCCTGGTGCCAAGAATCCGGGCCGCCAGTGAAGGTCGAGTTGAAGTGGGGAAGCTCTGGATCGGTCCAACCATTAGCAATTATGGATATATGGGCGCCTTTGAATACCCAGGCGGCGCACAGGATTTCTACATAATCGAACAATCCAACTTCTTCTCTTGTGTCCAGGCTTTGGATACCCTGGTTTTATATGGGGGCACACTGGGTAATGAGCTTGATAATGGCTGGCAGAATGCTGACGGACGTTATGAATCCTGGCAGGACGAGGGTGACGGAATAAACACAATGAATTTGACAGCAACCAGTGATTTTGGGCGACTCGTCCAAGGGTCGCTGGATTTGGAGCTAACTTCTAGGATCCTGGCTAACAATCATCCGGATTATGATGATATGGTACTAATTGAACACCGCTTCACCAATACAGGAAGCGAAGCGTTGACCGATTTTTATTATGGCTCCCATCTGCCAGTGGATGCAGGTGCCAGCGGTATCAGTTATAAGGATCTGGACGATTATGCCACTCATCATAACGCATCTGGATTCACGTATATGTATGATGATGATGGGGATGAGGGTTTATCACCCTACCTGTGTGGACAGGTTTTACTGGGGATTGATAGTGGTTCCGGGCTAGATACATCTCGTGACTGGACCACTGCTCATTATTACCAGATGGTAAATCCCATTACTGGCCGTAAAGATATGATTTCCAAAATCAGAAGTGGGATTACAGCTGCAACTGGCAGCCCTGGTCCTTGGAGCATCGTGAATGCCGTAGGACCTTTTGTCCTTGAGCCGGGGGCATCCATGGTCTTTGTTATGGCCGTTATCTACGGGGACGGGCTCGGTGAATCATTACAAAGTATACAGGCAGCCCGCTCACTTGCATCCGATGGATTCATTATTCCAGCTTCTCAAATGCCTCCTTCAGCTCCTACAATAGAGGATATTAATGTTTCAAGTCGCGTGGTGGAGCTGAATTGGAGTAATACTGCAGCTCAGGCACCTGATTTCCGGACCTATCGCCTTTACAAAAGTGATGTTTCTCCCATCGGTCCCTGGGAACTTTTAGCCGATACTACGGCTACCCGATTTGTCGATATTGGCAGGTCAGGATTCCCCCTTTACTATTCAATTACCAGCCTGGACTACGCTGGCAATGAAAGTGGAAAATGGGGCCGTGCTAATCGGACACTGGAAGCCGTTCGTCCTGTGGGAAAAGCGGTTACTGTATTAGAAAATGTTGTGGTTGTGCCCAATCCCTATAAGGGGGGAGCCAACTGGGAATCTCTGGACTACGAGAACCGCATCTACTTTACCCAATTGCCAGCGGAATGCACCATATTCATTCATAGTTTTTCAGGTGACCTGGTTGCCCGTTTAGACCATGAGGGAGCTGGATGGGCTGAATGGGACTTGCTATCCTTGAACCGACAATCCATCGTTAGCGGGCTCTACTTTTTCCGAGTCGTTACACCGCAAGGTGCTGAGACCAAGGGCAAGTTCGTCGTGATCAAGGGAGAGCGCTGATGTTTAGCCCCAAAATTATACTGGCATTCAGGTTGGTATTATTTATATCCTTTGGATCGACCCTACTTGCACAATCGGCTTTTAACAAAGTGGGCACGACAGGTGTATTGTTCCTTAACCTCCCCGCAGGTGCGGCAGCCCAGGGTATGGGAAAGGCTTATTCCGGTATGGAGCAAGGGGCCAGTGCCGCATTCTGGAACCCAGCTCTCCTGGGCTGGGAAACATCCACCCAGACCTTCATTGCCTATTCCAACTGGCTTATCGATCTTCATCATCAAACAGCGGCACTAAGTTTCCGCCTCGGTGATTTTGGCGTGGGGATCAGCCAGCGACTGGTGACCACAGCAGCCATGACTGAGACGACCACGCTGCAACCAAGAGGTACAGGTGAGAGTTTTTCCTACCAGGATCTTGCACTGGGACTCTCTATCTCTCGCGCCTTCTCAGACCGATTTGCCTTGGGTGGAACCGTCAAATATATCAGGGAATCTGTCGCCGACCTGCATGCCTCTGGAATGGCCATTGATATTGGCTCATTCTACTGGTTAGGCTTTCGTGACATGCGTTTTTATATGGTCCTGCGTAATTTTGGACCTGATTTGGCGTTCGGAGGTACTTTCCTAGACACCCATGTCAAAGGAAACGTCAAGGAGGAAGTTGAACTTTCTTATGGAGCGTTCAGCCTGCCGGTTTCATTCACCCTCGGTACAGCCGCAACAGCATGGAAAACTGGGACACACTCTCTGGTGCTAGCCATTGAGGTTAATCACCCCGCTGACTATAGTCCCAGGCTTAATATTGGAGCGGAATATAAATATGGAAACGCTCTCATACTTAGAAGTGGGTATGGATTAAATTACGAGCAGGAATCCTGGTCCTTGGGTTGCGGCATGAAAGTTAAAAATATTTTTATCGATATTGCGTATTCAGCAATGGAGGACTTTTCAGGAATTCTGTCCTACTCCATGCGTTACGCATTCCCTTAAAGGAGGTTCAAATTGAAAAAGATTATACTACTATCAGTAATACTGCTTTTCTCATGTGAGGAAGGTGTCCAGGAAATCGCTGCCATTGATGTGATCGCTGTAACACCCCTCCAATCGGTGATTGCCGTTGGCCAGACAGTTCAGTTTACGGCTGAGGCATTGGATATCGATCTTGATCCGGTCACTTCAACGCAATTTATCTGGTCTTCCTCAGATCCTGCTTCGGTACAGGTAGATGAGAATGGTCTGGCAACCGGCCTGACAATGTCCCGGAATATCGTCATCACAGCCACCGCTGATGGCATTGAGAGCAACGATGCGATTCTATATGTTGCAGGTGATCCCGACCATATTAAGCTTGGCTACACTTCCGAAGCAGTGGTGGTTGGCCAATCAATCAATTTATCTGGCAACATTGAAGATGCTTTGGGAACCACCATTCCTGGAATGGCTATCTCTGATTGGAGTTCAGGAGATGAGTCCCTTCTGCTGACAACATCCACAGGTGAATTGACTGGAGTAACCAAGGGGCAAACCACAGTGCAGGCCAGCCTGGGTGAGCTTCAGAGCGATGCTGTCCGGGTCTATATCTTTGAATTAGCCTTCACCGAAGATTTCAGTACGGTGGATACAACAACCATTGGTGATTATTATTTCAGAGGGAATAATGATATGATCTGGCAAATCAATCGTGAAATAACAGACACATCTCAGGGAATTCCAACTGGTCGACCAGCTATTGTCCAGGAAAACGGGAATCCAGTTTTACGGCTAAAGGAACCCAGCAACGCCTATTTTACTAACCGACAACTCTTAATCATGACCTATGGCGGATCGATCTATGATTCAGATTACGGTTGGCCTACTGGTGATGGAATGCTCACAAACTCAAATTTCAGAATCCAAATGCGAATTAAGGGTATCGATGATCCAGTAGCCAGTACAACGGCTGAATCTCTGGTGATTTTCACCCAGTACTACTCCGGCGCTGCCAGTCCTTATTATCTGGTATATGGACCGGGGCGTAACCGGGTATCTGCCTGGTTTGGCGCAGCGCTGGCACCTGAAGCAACCATTCCAGCCTGGGGAGCTATGCCGGCTATAACTTATGATCAGTGGTTCAACCTGGTGCTGGAGGTTTTTGACGGAACCATGCGTACTGAAATATTCAGTGGTGCCGAGCCCACTGGTAATTGGGATTACAGCTATACTATCCCTGACTGGACCGGGACTGAAGAGTCAATTCCTGGTCTTTGGTTTGGAGCTTTCCTGGTAGATGAATATTATGCAGATGATATCAAATACTATGCACCTTAGGATCATGATCCTTGTGTTGCTGATCTTTGGCTGCGAGAGCCCAAAGCCAGAGGAGAAGATTGAGCGGAATCTGCTCCCCGATTCATTTCCGTTGGATTTTTCCGCTCCACTTGATGCCGGGTCAGGAGAGCCACTGACTGGCTGGGGTGGTGGCTACGGTGACGTGACCCATACACCCATCGTGTTTGTTCATGGAAACGGACACAATGCTGAGAATTGGATCACCATGGCCACCTACTTTGCTGAAGCGGGTTATACTTGGAATGAGCTCTGGGCAATGAGCTATCTGGGTACTGTTGCATCTGAGGATATCTATAACACCAATGAAGGAAACTGGGAAGAAATCGACGAATTCGTTGCTGCGGTACTGGCTTACACAGGGTCTGAAAAGGTGACAATCATTGCTCATTCATTGGGTGTAACTCTTTCAAGAACCTGGTTAAAGTATGCAGACGATTACGATAAAATCGAGACCTTTGTAGGCATCGCCGGAGCAAATCATGGTGTGGCCTTTTGTGGTCCAAATTATCATAGCGGGCTTTGCGGGGAGCTCGGTCATCCCGATTCGGATTTTTTGTTGTGGCTCAATGAGGACGATGAAACCCCCCATAGCGACACCGTTCAATGGATAACCATCTACAATGGTGCAGCTCTTGACGTATTTTTTCCAGAGGATGCTTTGATGAATGACAATTCAGTCCACGACTTGCGAAGTTCCCCAATTTTAGCAGGTGCCGAAAACATTCAATTCACAAATCTTGGTCATATCAGTCTGGCAACAGCTGAGTCGGTATATGATACCGTCTCGTACTATATAAATGGACAATAACCAAACAAGGAGAGACACATGCGTAAATTAACTACACTGTTTATTATTTTGATGTTGGGAGTGACTTTTTTCACCATCATGGGCTGCGAGGAAGACAAAGCAGAACCCACCGTCGCCGAGCAATTGGTCGGTGTGTGGGTTGCCAATGCCACCACCGGTGACTTGGGAAACACAACAGCTTCAAGCGGTTCACTGGCTGGCGCTGGCTGGACCACCTATCAGTTGACCATAAATGAAAATGGCACCTATGCAGTTGAAGGCGCCAACCCCTATGATCTGGTTGCCTATGGTGGGGATGGTGATGGAACCATTCATTACAGCGGTACCTATACGATTGACGATTCTCAGGATCCCATGTGGATAGATCTTACCTGTACTGCAAGTGATCTTGAATTGTTCTTCACTTCAAACGCTACCCTGCAGCCTATGCAGCCTGGTATCATCAGCTTAAACGCTGATGCTGACGAGCTGATGATACAGTATGGATCTTTGGCATATTCCGTTCCCAGACCAACAGCTTTTATGGCTGCCCCAGGGACACTTGTTAAGCAATAAATAGAAGACATATAACATAGGAGAGCTTCAATTTTGAAGCTCTCCTATGTTCTGGTAATATTCATTCCAGTTAATGAGAGGAAAAAGATTCATGCTTCGTTTAAAAAACCGAGTTGCTGTAATAACCGGTGCCGGCCGCGGAATTGGTCGGGCAACGGCAATCAAGTTTGCTGCAGAAGGAGCCCGGGTTGTGATCGCGGACTATGATGAATCTTCAGGGCGGGATACTGAAATTTTTATCAAGAATAACTCAGGGGATGCAACCTTCCATTTCGTCAATGTGGCTGAAGAAGCCGCTGTTCAGGATCTCTTCCAATTTGTAAAGAACACCTTTCAAGGGGTGGATATTCTGGTGAATAATGCTGGTATTCTACAGGATGCCACACTGAAGAAGATGGTAACTGAGCAATTTGACCAGGTGATCCAGGTCAACCTGAGAGGCGTGTTTCTGTGTACACAGATTGCAGCTGAAATGATGCGCGAACAGGGTTCCGGAGTCATTTTAAATGCCTCTTCAGTCGTGGCTCATTATGGGAATTTTGGCCAGACCAATTATGTGGCTTCAAAAGCCGGTGTGATTGGCATGACCCGTGTCTGGGCTCGCGAATTGGCCAAGGATGGAATCCGGGTAAATGCTATTGCTCCTGGATTTATCCAGACGGATATGACTGCAGGCATACCAGAGAAAGTCCTACAGATGATGGCAGATAAGGTTCCCTTAAAACGAATGGGGACAGCTGAAGAGATTGCCAACGCCTACTGTTTCCTCGCTTCTGATGAAGCCTCATATATCAATGGCGCGGTTTTAAATGTTGATGGTGGTGTTGTTATTTAACAATCATTCTCAGTCAATTTTTGATCCCGGAATAAAATTTATCAGTTTGAATTAATGCCCTGCCATTTCGGCCGGAATTGCCTGTGATGCTTTTAGCTCCAGTACAGCCGGCTCCACTGCTTCCGGACTGACAATTTTCCCGAAATAGAGTTTCATCCAGAGCACACGCGCTTTGTTAACCACCAGATAACTGGCTGGCAAAACGACCAGGATTAAAAAAGTTCCAAACAACAAACCGTAGGCCAGAGAGACAGCCATGGGTATGAGGAATTGTGCCTGGCGGCTGGTTTCAAAAATCAAGGGAGCTAAACCAAAGGCGGTCGTAAACGTTGTCAACAGAATCGGCCGTAGACGCGAGACACCTGCATCAAAAACAGCATCATACAGCAACAGACCTGATTGAAGATTCCGGTTAATTTTATCCACCAGGACAATACTATCATTCACAATAATACCCGTCAGTGCCAGTATTCCATATATGGAAAGCGTATTCACCTGGATTCCGTGAACGCCATGTCCCCAAAAAGCACCAATCACTCCAAATGGAATCAGTCCAAAAATCAGGATTGCCTGGATGTAGGAACGGAAGACCAGGATGAGGAGTATAAACATTCCAGCAAAGGCCAGGGGAAAGGTCCTGGTGAAACTTGCATTGGTTTTCTCTTGATCTCTGGATTGCCCCTCATAGGAAACCTTTACACCTTGAACTTGTGACAGAACTCGGGGAATGACCTCTTCCCGGATTTCTGCCAGAATCGGTGGTAAATCCAGGCTACCATCTGCCAGATCAGCTTCAACGGTTAACTCACGCTTTTTGTCTAGATGACTAATGGAGGTAATGCCACGCTTCAGGGTGTATGTTGCCAATTCACCAAAAGGGTATTCAGATCCATTTTGGGTACGAATCAACATCCGATCCAGATATCCAAGAGATGAGCGATCTTCAGGAGAATATCTTACCCAGACCCTGATTTCATCGCGACCACGCTGCAATCGCTGAATTTCTTGCCCAAAAAAGCCCTGGCGCACCTGACCGGCAACATCCCGCAAGGTTAAACCCAGCGAATAAGCCAAAGGTTTGAGCTGAATATCAATCTCTCGACGCCCTTCTTTGCTCCCCAGGGATACATCCCTCAGAGTTGAAAATTGCTCAAGTTCAGCCGTGAGTAAATCGCTCGCTTTATTCAATTCGACCATATTACTGCCCAGCAAACTCACAGAAACAGGTTTACCGAACATGCTGGCGCGACCAAACGAAATTTTCTGGGCTTCAGGTCGGGGACCTACAGCCTTGCGGATACGACCAGCAATCACAAAACTATCCATTCCACGCAGTTCACCATCCAGCAATTGAATGGTCAGTCTCCCAGTATGGCTGCCTGCATCGCCAAAATCATTGGACCCAATATCTCGCTTAATTCCAAGTATATATTGATTGCCATCATCGCGTTCAGCGCTCATTTCCGCATTAACGGACCAGACCACTTCCTCGATTTCTACCAGAAGCTTGTCAACGTCAGCCTCCTGTCTGCCGGCAACGAGACTCACATTAATGGGCAGAGTATCCCCATCAATAAATGGGAAAAAGGTGAATCCAATAAACCCGCCACCAAAAAGTCCTATGGTGATAAAAACAAAGACGATGGGCATGGTTACAGTTGCCCACTTGTGGCGAAGGGCAAACTTTAGGGAAGGCGCATACATTCTGTGGGTCATGAAATGAATGATTGCTTCCATTTTTTTACGTATTCTTGAATCTTTGCTATGGTCATGCAGCCCTTTTGAATGGGCCAGGTGAGCCGGAAGAATCAAAAAGGATTCTATGAGAGAAAAGATGAGGGCGGCGACCACCACTGCTGCCAGATTCCAGATGAAACGTCCTAAAAAACCATCCAGAAAAAAGTAGGGGATAAATATAATGATCGTCGTCATTACGGAAGTGGTCACGGGTCCCAGCATGATGATGGTTCCGTCAATGGCTGCCTGAAGCCCCTTTTTCCCATTTTCGTATTCAGTGAAGATACTTTCCGAGACCACAATGGCGTCATCAACCAGAATACCGATGACGATGATCATCCCAAAAAGGGAGATTACGTTTAGAGTTATTCCGGCAAAACTCAAGACGAGAAACATACCAGCAAAGGAGAAGGGAATCCCAATAGCCACCCAGAATGAAATCCGCAAATTGAGAAAAAAACTGAGACTGAGAATAACCAAAACAAGCCCGATAAAGCCATTGTTGATTAAGAGCTGTATTCTTTGACGCAGGCTTATGGTATTGTCAGCCAGCACCTTCGCTTGAATTACGGTATTCTCTGAATTAAATGTTTCAACCATGGCTTTTGACAGCTCGGCTACGGTGAGCACATTTTCTTCTCTGGTTTTTTCGATGTTGAGCACAACAGCTGTTTGGCCATTGTAGTACGTCTTATCTGGTGTATCGGCCCAACGTTGCCTGACTGTGGCTACATCTTTGAGCAGGATCAGATTGCCATCCTTGTCACCACGAATTACCAGGTTTGCCAATTCTGCAGCTTCATATTTTCGACCATTGGCACGGATCAGAATCTCTTCGTCCCGGGTTTCAAATTTACCCCCTGAGAGATTCACATTTTCTGACTGAACCCGTCTGGATATCTCATCAAATGTGAGTTGATAGCGTCGCAGATTGGATTCAGATACCTCAATGGAGATTTCCAGGCCAGGATAGCCCTGAATGTTTACCTGAGATATCTCTGGAGAGGCAATGAGTTCATCCCGCAGATTCTCGGCAAAGACTTTCATGGTTCGCAGATCTGTATCCCCAAAGAGCACAATCGAAAGCGCTCGGCTGCGGAATTTCTGTTGAAAAACCACGGGTTTCTCTGCTCCCAGCGGGAAGGAATTTATGCGATCCACTGCGTTTTTAACGTCGGTGAGAACCTTGTCCATATCAGCACCACGAATGGTTTCAACGTTGACACTACCGAAGTTTTCAGATGAGGTCGATGTCACTCGATCAATGCCATCCAAACCGTCCAGATTTTCCTCGATCTTAAGAATAACTCCTTCTTCAACTTCTTCTGGAGAAGCCCCGGGGTAGAGAACCTGGATGCTGATATTGGTTGGAGCAATCTCCGGAAAGGTTGAATAGCGGAGATTCTTTAATGCCAATCCTCCAAAAAAAATAATCCCGACCAGAAATACATTTGTCCATATGGGGTAGCGGGCGAAAAACTCTATAACGCGTCTCATCGGTTTACTTAGTTCCCTGAACTTTGGCTGTCACGGGAACGAGCTGGCATACCAGCTGAGACCCCCTGGAGTAATTCCGTCACCAGGGTATCTCCATTTGAAAGACCTGAGTCGATGATATAAAAGTCACCTTCATCAAACGCAATATTGACCTCGCGGCGACTGAATTGTCCAGCTTCTACAAGAAAGACATAGGCTTCCTCATACACTGCACGCCGCTCCAGCTTAAGGGCATTGGGTATAGTTAGTGCTTCGATATCGACTTTGAGGAAAACCCCAGCCAGAGGCTTAATGTCACCCGTGTCGTCAAGCTTGATATATGCTTTTACAGACTGTGATCGCTCATCAATGATATTGCCAATTCGATCGATGTGACCGAGCCACTCCTGGCCAAAACCATCTGGTTTAAGCAGTACCTGTGCATTGGGATGAAGCCAACCAATATCCTGAGTTGGCACCAGAATTTCTACTTCAAGCTTATCAAGATTAATCAGTTCACCCAGCCTGATACCGGGGGCCGCTGTACTTCCATCCCGCAGTTGAGTGGATATTATAGAGCCATTAAAAGGGGCGTAAAAATAGTGTTTGGCAGCCCTGATTTCAAGATTCTGAACAGAAAAATACAGTTTAAAAATATTGTAACGAGCCAACAATGCCTTGAGACGCTGATCGTCAGTTACGGGAAGTTCACCGACAGGGCTGTTAAAATTAATGGAATCAAAATAGTGCTGCCATATGGGAAAAATGTTAGCGGAACTCACTTTTATTTCTGGCATGAGGGAAGCCAGAGCTGTCAAAAGATCGCTCTTGGTACTGTTTAATTCCAATTTGATCTGACGATCATCTATTTTTAGCAGAAGATCACCTTTTTTGAATGATTGGGCGGGCTGGAAAGGTACATCACCGGCTAGAATGGTCCCGGAGACTTCGCTGATCAGAGTGACAGGCTGACTTGTTGCCAGAGTCCCGTAGGTTGAAAGGCGGGCTGGAACATTACTCAAGGAAACGACTTGAGTCGCTACAACTCGGGGTTTTATTTCAGAATTTCGTTTTGGCTTCTCTGCCTTAAAGGATACCAGAACTTTCATTAAAGCAAATCCTACCAATAGTAAAATAAGAGGTGAAAGGACCAACATTTTTCGTTTCATTTATTTCTCCAGACACCCCGGGGGGTGTTCGATTTCCCAGCTTATTTTCAATCTGGATATCCCCCGAAATTCAGATCGGGGCACTGTCCGCGTAACAGTGGTTTATATGCAAATTAAACCATGGATTGTCAAGAATGCTTTTGGTTGTAAGCCCTTTAGCAAACATGATAATTTCGCTCTCCTTTTTTGTCTCCCGGTTTCTAATCTGAAGCATGACAAACGATATGGAGCGGAAAAATATCTGCGAGTCAATTGAATTCTATTGATCTCGATTTAATATTAGCGCTTGCAGTAAACTTTCATCGCATTAACATGATCAAGTAGATAGCTGTGATGAAAGTTCAACTGACCATTGAATGAGCCAGGACGCTCGCAGGATTCGCATCCGATTCCCTCTAAGTCCTGCCTGATGATCACCTGAACTTGCCGTTTTAAGAAATATAAAAATTAGGGGATTTATGCGAGTTGAAAAGAGTTCAGAGGAATAACAGGCTAGCAGCTAATTTTTTAACCCTCTTTTCACTTATCGTGGGTTTGGGCATCTCCTAAATGTTTAGTTCCCAATTAAGGATTGACTTATGAGCCGTCATGCTTGAGTTGCGTGGACTAACCAAGCTGTATGGGGATTTTCCCGCTGTCAAGGATTTGGATTTGGTCGTTCAGGACAGCGAGTTTTTTTGCCTTTTGGGTCCCTCCGGTTGTGGTAAAACCACGACCCTGAGGATGATTGCCGGATTTGAGCAACCCGATGCCGGCGAGATTCTTTTAAACGGTAATAACTTGAGCAGGATTCCAGCCCACAAGCGCGATATCAACACTGTTTTTCAAAGCTATGCACTGTTTCCACATCTCAGTGTTTTTGAAAATATTGCTTTTGGCTTAAGGATAAGCAAGCGGCACGAAGCTGAAATCAGCGACCGGGTTAATGCCATGTTAAAATTGGTGGCGCTGGATGGTTTTGAGGACCGCATGCCTGGACGTCTAAGTGGCGGCCAGCAACAGCGTGTCACTCTTGCTCGAGCCCTTGTAAATAAACCCAAGATTCTCCTCCTTGATGAACCTTTGGCGGCACTGGATGCCAAGCTGAGACTTCAAATGCAGGTAGAACTTTCAAACATTCAGCGGCAGATCGGCATCACTTTTATTTTCATCACCCATAATCAGGAAGAAGCGCTTACCATGGCGGATCGAATTGCCGTGATGGATCAAGGACATATTTGCCAGATCGGTGGCCCTGATGACATTTATCTCAGACCAAACTCTAAGTTTGTTGCAGACTTTATTGGTCAAATGAATTTTATTAAAACCAGCAAAATTGTTAGCCACACTGAAGGTAATGAAATCTTCCTTGCAGGGAAAAGCTCCTTTTTATCAACCCAACCTATCCCTGAGAAACATCGGGGTGACATCTTCTTTGGAATTCGCCCTGAACAACTCCGCATGAGTCGGAGTGGTCCTTTGACACATGAGAACGGGTTCAGGGGGCATATTCTCAATGAAATCTACTATGGTGACTCCTCCATCTTTGTTGTAGAACTGGAAAAGGGTGAAACCGTTTCGATCATGCATCAAAATTACATGCCCTCTGGAAGCAACCCTGAATCCTTTCTTGAGGGAGAAGATATTTTTGTGTGTTGGGGCATCCAGGCCGGATGTCTTTTGCCGGAGTAGATCTATGCGTATTCGTGAATCTCAAGCGCTGATTTTACCACCATTTTTCTTCCTGGTCATCTTTTTTATCTTGCCAGTTATCATCATCCTGGTGCTTAGTTTAACTCACAACAAAGATCTCACCGCTGGCATCACACTTGAGAACTACACTCGAATCTTTGATCCGCTTTACCTGCAAGTACTCATTCGTTCCGTCGTATATGCCGGATTAGCCACGCTATTTGCTCTGCTTATAGGGTTTCCACTGGCATATTTTATTTCCTTTGCCAATTCACGCCTGAAAATGATGTTTATGTTTCTGGTGCTGGTCCCATTCTGGACCAACTTCCTGGTTCGAATTTTTGCTTGGCTTACGATTTTGGGGCGGCAAGGTTTGATCAACTCCTTTTTACTGTGGGCAGGGATCATACAGGATCCCCTGCAACTGCTACATACTCCCGGAGCTGTTATTCTTGGTTTAATCTACGGTGAGTTACCGTTCATGGTTTTACCTCTCATCGCGGCTTTGGACAGAATGGATGTCTCCCTGCTTGAAGCGGCAACCGATCTGGGAGCCAGTCGCTTCCAGGCCTTTAAGCGGATTGCTCTGCCTTTGTCCATACCAGGAGTGATCGCCGGCTCCATTTTTGTATTTATTCCGGCCCTCGGCTCCTTCGTGGTACCAGATATTCTTGGCGGAAGTGATTCTTTCATGGTTGGCAATACCATTAAAAACCAATTCATGACGGTTCGCGATTGGTCATTTGGTTCTTCCCTATCCATGATGCTCATGCTTGCTGTTCTCTTTGGAGTAAGTGCCTATTTAAAAAAAGGTAGTGGCGACCTCAACATGGGCGAGTATTTATAATGTCAGATCTGGGTCACCAAAACGATTTAGCTTTTGGTCGTGGGCTTACTGTGCGCATCATTACCATTGGCGGGCTGTTCTTTTTGTACATCCCCATTATCATTCTCATCATCTTTAGCTTCAATGCTTCCAGGTTTTCTTCCCAATGGGGTGGCTTTAGCCTGAAATGGTATGTTACGATGATTCAGGATGATGCCCTCTGGTCGGCTATCAGAAACACCTTGATTATTGCCATCTCCAATGCAGTATTGTCAACAATTCTCGGCACACTTGCAGCACTTGCCCTGAGCCGGCATCGGTATCGGTTTTCAGGTCTTTATCATAAAGTGCTTCACATGCCTATAATCATACCAGACATTGTACAGGCAGTCTCACTCCTCATGCTCTTTGCCTTCTTCAATTTTACCCTTGGTCTTGTTTCTGTGATCCTGGCCCATGCCAGCTTCAGCATCTCCTTTGTAGCGTTAGTCGTCATGGCCCGGCTGGCTGGATTCGATAATCGTCTGGAAGAGGCTGCAATGGATCTGGGAGCTAATCGCTGGCAAGTATTTCAGAAAGTAATTCTCCCAAATATCTTCCCAGGCATTCTTGCCGGAGCACTCCTGGCTTTCACCTTAAGTATTGATGATTTTGTAATCACGTTTTTCACAACCGGCGTTGGATCGACCACATTACCGTTGAAAATCTATTCCATGATCAAATTCGGTATCACACCGGAAATAAACGCAATTAGTACTCTGCTGGTTCTCTTCTCAATTGCGGCAGTAAGTGCCATACATTTTTTCGAAAAAAATCCTAAAACTGGAAGGAAAGCCCATGCTAAAAACATCACTTAGTTTAATGCTACTAGCCATCATCCTGATTGGCTGCGGCTCAAAAGATGAGGCCGTTCTCAATGTCTACAATTGGTCAGATTATATTGATCCTACTGTGGTTTCTGATTTTGAAAAAGAATATCACGTCAAAGTTGTATATGACACCTTTGCAAGCAATGAGGAACTTCTGGCCAAGCTGGAAGGGGGTGCTCAGGGCTACGATGTCATTTTTCCTTCGGACTATATGGTCGCCATTATGGTGGAAGAAAATTTGCTGGCCCCGATTGATGCTTCCCAAGTGCCAAATACTAAAGGAATCGATCCAAAATTTATAAATTCACCCTATGACCCACACAGTATATACTCTGTCCCCTTTACCTATGGGACGTCCGGGCTAGGCTATAATTACGCTGAAATCGGTGAGGAGCTGGATAGTTGGGGAGCCATCTGGGATCCCAAATTTAAAGGCCGAATCCTGCTTCTGGATGACATGCGCGAAGTCTTTGGTATCGCCTATAAATATCTGGGATATTCAGTAAATAATATTGACCCAGCCCGGCTCGAGGAAGCAAAACAGCTCCTTATGGACCAAAAAGTCAATCTTCTCAAATACGAGTCCACCATGAACAAGGACCTCATGTTAACCCGAGAAGCCTTAATCTCCCATTACTGGGCTGGTGACATGTATCAGGTGATCGATGAAGACAGTTCTTTCGCCTTCACAATTCCAAAAGAAGGAGCCGTACTATTTACAGACTGCATGGCCGTCCCGGCAGCGGCTCCACATAAAGAACTGGCTCACAAATTTATCAATTACATTCTCAGGCCTGATATTGCAGGTCGCATTGTAAATGAGGTCTGGTATGCCATGCCCATTCCTGCCGCGATGGAATATGTGGATGAAGAAATCAGCAGTGACCCCAACATCTTTCCACCAGATGATGTCCTGGCTCGCTGTGAATTTCTTACAGATCTGGGTGATTTTAATCAGGTCATGGATCGAGCCTGGACCGAACTAAAAATGAAATAATCAAGAAGGAACTCTGAAATGTTTAAAAAAATAATTAGCCTTCTCCTCGTACTCGTTGCTCTCGTTCAGGCTCAAATAGGGATTGAGTACTCGGCTGGCTTAAATTCTCAATACTTCTGGCGTGGATACGATTTAAGTGAAAGTAAACCTGTCCTTGCTCCTGAAATAACCCTCAACCTTGGCGAAACAGGAATCTGGTTTGATGTGTGGGCAGCCATTAATGCAGATGTTCGTGAAATTGACCTCACTGGAGCCTATTATTGGGAGTTGAGCGCTGCCACATCGATCGACTTAGGAATGGTCGCTTACACTTATCCCGGATTAGATGTCGACCCCACTTATGAACTTTTTGCTGCCGTCTACGGCACAGGGCTTCCCTTTGAACCGGAATTCCTTACAGCATATGACTTCACGCTGAAAACCCTGTATTTCGATTTGGCCGGCAGTCAGGAAATTCTAAGTGATCGTTTTCCTCTGACGACCTCCATCGGTTTGGGATTGTATTCATGGGATGGTTATTCAGGCCTCAGCAACATTCGGCTGGGTGTGAGCAAAGCATATGAAGTGGGTTCATTGACGCTGACACCGGGACTGCAACTCAACATGGTTCCACAGGGATTTATTGATGAAGCTGCCAGTGGCACATCCAGTAACGAAATTGTTCTTTCTCTGATTTTAGGTGCTGGAGGCGAGTAATCCAGCCCTTCAAGCCTGACATCCTAAAAAGAGGCGGTGTTCGGTCAGATTAAGGCGAATCGTCAGTTCAGACGGTTCCTACTCAGAGGTCTTGAGAAGGTAACGGTAGAATTCGGTTTGGTTGCTATTGCTCATAATTTCATGAAACTATGGCAAAGAATCATGATGCTGTTGAAAAAAGCAGACATTTTTGTATCTGAAATTTACGCCCTATTCCTATCTTACGCTGTAATCTGTGTATATCCGTGCAAATCCGTGGCTACAAACAAAAGAGGCCGCCTCATGTTCTGAGACAGCCTCTTTTTTTTACCTATTAATTAAGGCTAATTGAAAAGGTAATCGCTCAGTCTCGCCGGTGGAGCGTCTCTATGCTTTTTTTCCTCAGGCATTGATACCAGCTTTTGGAGGTCAGTAGAAATGATGACCGATATTGAGTAAGCACCAGCTTCCTCATCGGAGAAACCATCAAGCAGAAAATAGTAATCACCACTGGCCTGACAAGTCCAGTACAAACTTGGATTATAATCAGCCCCGCTATCATCATCTGAATCTATTTCTGATCCCGAAGCTGAATAGAGCGTCAACTCCAGATCCAGGTCTGCATTCAGTGGAGTGGTCGTTTCGAGGATATAATTGGTGCCGCTGATGGCAGAGAACATGAAATAATCCAGATCGTTACAAGCAGCAAGGTAGTGGTTTTGGATTGTTCCCCCTGCTGCAATTGCCGTAGCATGCGTTATATCATTATTGGGCTCATAGGTGTCGTTGGTCAAAAGGGTGGGATCCGTCCACGAAGCAGGCGGTACGGCAGCTGAATAGCTTGCCAACAAAAAAATATCACCATCATCCTCAATTCTCAATTTCCCACTAACGTCACTATAATCCATTTCAGTATTATCGGAAAACAGGATAGAAGTCTTTGTCACTCCGCTTATCTCATCAGTTTCTATAGTATAAGTAACCAGGCAACGATCCTCATCATTTTGGAAGGTTTTCATTTCGTCACGAGATATCTCAACAAAAAAGGCATCCTCAAGTGGTAAAGCGGATAGATCTATCGTTTCATCCCAGAAAGAACTATAGATTGATTCAACATGCATGATTCTTTGTTTAATAATAATTTTCAACTATTGAATTTCTACGCATTGGAGAGGGATGTTGGATGGTGACAATCCATATTCAATCCCTGATTTCTTCCTGAATTTTATATTCCTGGTTTTTGCATTATCATAATCAAACATGATCCTTAATCCCAGTGTAAAAAAAGTATTTTGGATGGGGTTGTTGCAGGATCAGATGTGTTTGTGAGAGTGCAGCCCGACTCTGGTCGGTCTCAGAGGAATTAACTGGCTTTTCATTCGAGATTTAGCTATTTAGATCCCAACAGGAGAGGGCGTTATTTTGGAATATTTAGCATCACTAAACCCCGTATTATTGGCGCTTTTGGGGGGGCTGTTTACCTGGGGGCTTACTGCCCTTGGTGCAGCTGGTGTCCTTTTCCACAAGGAGAAGTCCTTTATCAATATGGACGCCATGTTGGGTTTCGCTGCTGGTGTTATGATCGCCGCCAGTTTCTGGTCACTTCTCGCTCCAGCTCTGGAAATGGCTGAAGGACGGTCTCTACCGCCTTGGGTCCCAGTTTCTATCGGTTTTCTCAGTGGTGGGGCAGTGCTTTACGGCATCGATAAACTTTTACCACACCTTCATTTGGGTGCACCAATGGAAGATGCGGAAGGTGTTCCAACCTCATGGCGTCGGACCACCCTGCTGGTCATGGCTATCACCCTCCATAATATTCCGGAAGGGCTGGCTGTGGGTGTTGCTTTTGGAGCCCTTGCCGCTGACATTCCTTCAGCCACACTCCCAGGCGCCATCGCTCTGGCTGTGGGTATTGGCATCCAGAACTTCCCCGAAGGCCTGGCTGTGTCCATGCCCCTTCGCAGAGAGGGATTTACCAGGACCAGAAGTTTTATGTATGGGCAACTCTCAGGAATGGTGGAACCCATTGCCGCCGTTTTGGGAGCGCTGATTGTCACGACCTCCACAGCTATTTTGCCTTTCGCTCTGGCCTTCGCAGCAGGTGCCATGATCTTTGTGGTGGTAGAGGAGCTGATCCCAGAAGCCCAGCGCTCCGGAAATACTGATCCGGCCACCATTGGCGCCATGTTAGGATTCACGCTGATGATGATACTGGATGTAGCTTTAGGGTAAAAACCAGACCTCGTTTTCCAGGTTGAGGAGATCTGGGCAGCACCGTTGGACAGACTCAAAACGATCTTGAATCCCTTTTGCTCATAATTATATTTTCGCCGCTTTTTAGCTGGTTATGTTTTTTTAAATGTTGTATAGAATCTATTGGTGGAACCATTTGAAATGTGGTTCTTTTGGACAATTTAGATCGGGAACCTGTGCTATTTTAACACATAGAATTCACTGTAATAAGTAAGCTTTGGGAGAGCACTAATCATGGCAAAACATGTTTTTCAAACGGAGGTAAATGAACTTCTACACCTCATCATTCATTCACTCTATTCACACAAAGAGATTTTTCTAAGGGAGTTGGTATCCAATGCCTCAGATGCTCTGGACAAACTAAAATATTTAACCCTTACTGAGGACAAATTCAAAAAGATCAGTTTTGAACCCCGGGTTGACATTTCCTTTAACGATTCCAAGGACGGACGAACGCTGACCATTACGGATTCAGGAATTGGGATGAACGAGGAGGATCTGATTGAACATCTGGGAACCATCGCCCGCTCAGGAACTAAAAATTTCCTGGGTAAACTGACCGGGGATGCCAAAAGGGATTCCAATCTGATCGGTCAATTTGGCGTCGGTTTTTATTCCTGCTTTATGGTGGCTGATCAAGTAGAAGTCATTACGCGCAAGGCTGGCGAAGAGCAGGCCTATCGCTGGGTTAGTGATGGCAAAAGCGGGTTCGAACTGGAGCCCACGGTAAAAAAAGAGCCTGGTACAGAAATCATACTTTATCTCAATGATGAGGGAAAAGAGTATGCCAGCCGCTGGTCCATCACAGAAATTCTGAAAAAATATTCAAACCACATCGCTTTCCCGGTTTATCTCCACTATGAGGAGAGTCATTCTGATGGAGAGGGTGATAAGAAAAAAGAGATCAAAGAGGAGAAGACTGAGCAGGTTAATGATGCCACAGCATTCTGGAAAAGACCAAAGAGCGAGTTAAAAAAGAAAGATTACAACGAGTTCTATAAAACCTTTAGCAATGACTTTAAAGACCCTGCTCTCCACGTGCATACTCAAGCTGAGGGTGCCATGGATTATACCACCCTGTTCTTTATTCCTGAAAAGGCTCCCCAGGATCTGTTTTATGCTGACTATAAACCGGGTGTCAAACTCTATGTCAAACGTGTTTTTATCACAGATGATGAAAAAGAGCTTCTGCCTACCTATCTCCGCTTTGTTAAAGGTATCATTGACTCAGAAGATTTGCCGCTCAATGTGAGCCGCGAGATTTTGCAACAGAATCGCGTATTGGATAATATCCGTAAAACCTCTGTGAAAAAATTGCTGAAATCCTTCGAAACTCTGGCCAAAAAGGAGAAAGACTACCTCAAATTTTATGGTGAGTTTGGTCGGCCCTTGAAGGAGGGCTATTTTCAGGATCGGGACAACCGAGATCTATTGGAAAAGCTGGTCCGCTTTAAATCCACCAAGGCCGATGGTTACATTACACTTCAGGATTATGTCGGTCGGATGAAGGAAGATCAAAAGGGGATTTATTATATCACAGGGGATAATGAAGCAACATTGCGTCGGTCACCTCTGATTGAAATGTACAACAAGAGAGAGATCGAGGTGCTTATCGCAGACGATGAAATCGATGAGATCGTCATCCCCGGAGTGGGAAAATTTGGCGATCATGATTTCAAATCCGTCAATCGCAGCAATGCAGGTGATGAGTTAAAAAAAGACGGTGAGCAGACTGAAGCAGTTGACGAAAAAGAAAACGCTCCCTTTATCAACAAAATTAAAAAGGTCCTGGGAGATAAAGTCAAAGACGTGAAGGTTTCTGCACGACTGACAGACTCACCTTCTGTACTGGTTGCAGACGCAGATGATCCCACTTTCCAGATGCAGGAAATGATGCGCGCCATGGGTCAGTCTGGGATGCCGGATGCGAAACCCATTCTTGAAATCAATCTGGATCATCCAATCTTGAAGAAGATGAAGGATATGCGCAAATCGAAGGATTTTGACAACGCAACCGAGTTGCTTTACGAGCAGGCGCTTTTGCTTGAAGGCATGAAACTTGAGAATCCAGCTGATTTTGTCAAACGTCTCAATGAGGTCCTCGCAAAGTCCTTATAACGATTTTGAATAAAAACCATGAAAAACAAAAGCTCCAGAAATGGGGCTTTTGTTTTTGAGTTTGTGGCCGAGCTGTGTTCGACAAGACTATTACAGCCAGGTTCACCTACGCGCGATGGAGCTCCGCTGGGCAGGTGCTGGATAGCGCCAGCCCTACAACAATTCGTGGAATTGGCGTAATTCGTAGTTTAACAGGATAAGTGGTGTGAAGAATACAGGGACGAAATTTCGCTTTGTCTGAACATCTTCAAAAGTCTACATCATAATATGTTATTAGATATTAACTTATGGCACATTACGGTTTTTCAATACTGGTAAATTATTA